>OOAG01000100.1_pt1 | contig 85496 bp, 62 predicted proteins | sample 1671461 | NCBI WGS metagenome assembly OOAG01 (sample SAMN06348159, study PRJEB24527) | human gut metagenome | biome: human gut; feature: ankylosing spondylitis patient; material: feces | host: Homo sapiens | place: China | collected 2015-10 | reverse complement strand
TTTTTTTTTTTTTTAATGATACGGCGACCACCGAGATCTACACTCTTTCCCTACACGACGCTCTTCCGATCTGACTGTCCGAACAGCAAACCAAAACCATCTCGTCAGCCCGGCGACCACCCCTCTCAAAGATTTTCAAAAAAGTTGTTGACGTGCGCGTAACGACTCGTCTAATATATCCCTTGCGCGATGGACCTGTAGCTCAGTTGGTTAGAGCGTCCGGCTGATAACCGGGAGGTCACAAGTTCGAATCTTGTCAGGTCCACCATCAAAACTGTGAAGAGCCTCGAGGGTTTCCTCGGGGCTTTTTTCTTACCTGCTGGAGTAGTCAAAAGAGCCCCGTCCCAAAAAGACTACTTTGATTTTGTGTGCTGTGCGAAAGTTTGGGTAGTATAGCTATTCAATGCGGCGGGCTGCCGCGTGTTAACCGCTACGTACCGGAGGTGTTCCATGGTTCGTGTCGACATAGAGACCATCGTCATGGCCGCCGGTCCCGTGCCATCGCTTATCGTGCTTCGCGAGCGCTGCAGCAAATCGGACTCGCCCGCGCCGCTGCGTTCCCTTTCCATTCAGACTGGTTCGTTTGAAGCTGCTGCCATCAGCCGCGGCATCGATAGCGGTCGCGCCGAGCGCCCGATTACCCATGACCTGTTGCTCGATACCGTTGACGCCTTGGGCGCCAAACTCGAGCGCATCGAGATCGTTCGCGCCGAGCCGCCGGTGTTTTACGCGACGATTGTCGTACTGGCCGATGGTGACGAGCGCAAGATCGATGCCCGCCCCAGCGATGCCATCGCCCTTGCCGTGCGCAGCAATGCTCCCATGTTTGTGGAGGACGACATCATGAATCGCCTGGGCACTGTTTCCACCCACGCCGAGGAAGTCGACGACGAGCAGGAGTTCGAGAAGTTCGACGAGTTCGTCCATACGCTCTCCCCCGATGACTTCTAAATGTCTGGCACGCGAGCGGAGAGGTCGCTGATGGGTACCCGCGTATCGGCTGAAGCGGCGGCCATTGCGCGCGAGGCCCAGATGCGCTCGGAGGCTTCTGAGGCGGCTCGCATTGCCTATGTGACGCAGGCCCGCACGCTTCGCGAGCGCCGCGGCTCGTTTATCAAGATGGTTGTCGTCTCCGCCCTTGTCGCGGCAATCTGCTCGCGCCTTCGTGGTACAGTTGGTGCGCTTGGGTTTTCGATTTCAACAGGCTTGGTAATCTGGGGTGTGGTCGATGCAGTAATGCTGACCAACCAGATCAAGGTACTCGACAAGCGCGCGATGGATATGATGCGCGCCCGCGACGCTGCCGCCAAGATTGCTGCCGAGGCACAAGAACTGTAACGACGCCGGACTCGATGGGAAGGTCTAAAGATGGCACAGGATATGCAGGACGCCGGTAACGTCTCCGCCGAGCTCGACGCCATGGTGTGTGACCTGATTGGCGCCTTCTTGGACGACCTTGCCGCCGGCGAGAATCCGGGCGTAGTTGTGGCGATCGAGGACGCTGCTTCCAACCGATATCTGGCGGCGCTCGACGAGGACGGCGAAGAGGCGTGCCTCGAGGCGGCCACCAACTTTATCTCCGAGCATAAGATGGGTCTTAAGGACGAGGGTCTGGGCCGTATCGCCCGCTATGCCATCGGCTATACCGGCTGCGTCGAGATTGACGGAGGCTATCACGATGCTCTGCTCGTGAGCTTCTTTGAGACTACGCTCGAGAGCGGTTTTTCGGCATATGTGCTGTATGAGGGCATGGGCGCCGGCGATGGTTTTATGTGGAGCGACCCTGAACCTGCAGGTGAGGAAACCCCTCTCATCTAAAATCGCTAAAATAGACGAGTTTTCGGTAAAAGGCTCAATATTCCCGCTGAGCGTTGTATCGCTGGGCGGGTCGCATACGCGTGCCGTTTGTATATGGATAGAAGATAGGGGAACTACATGCGCGTAGACAATCTGAGGAACATCGCCATCATCGCCCACGTCGACCACGGCAAGACGACGATGGTCGACAAGCTCCTGCGTGCCACGGACGCCTTCCGTGCCAACCAGCAGGTCGAGGACCGCGTCCTGGACTCTAACGACCAGGAGCGCGAGCGCGGCATTACGATTCTCGCCAAGAACATCTCTATCGAGTACAAGGACGTTAAGATCAACGTCATCGACACTCCGGGCCACGCCGACTTCGGCGGCGAGGTCGAGCGCGTGCTGCGTATGGCCGACGGCGCCCTGTTGCTGGTCGACGCTTTTGAGGGTCCCATGCCCCAGACCCGCTTCGTGCTGCGTCACGCTATCGACACCGGCCTTAAGATCATGATCGTCATCAACAAGATCGACCGTCCGGGTGCCAACCCCGAGAAGGCCTACAACGACTGCCTGGACCTTATGGCCGACCTGGGCGCTACCGACGACCAGCTTGAGTTTGCCATGGAGCATGTCATCTACGCCAGCGGCGTCAACGGCTTTGCCCGTCATGATCCCGAGGACGGCAACATGGACATGTACCCGCTGCTCGACATGATCATCGACGACATGCCCGCACCCGAGGTTGACGAGACCGCTCCGCTGGCCATGCAGTGCGTGACCATCGATCACTCCAACTTCGTCGGCCGTATCGGCATCGGCCGCGTGTACTCCGGCACCATCCACCAGGGCGACCAGATCTTGGTCGTCAAGAACGACGGCTCCAGCGCCACCGCTACCGTCAAGCAACTCTTTACCTTCGACTACCTGGGCCGTACCGAGTGCCAGGAAGTCGGCGCCGGCGACATTGCCGCCGTTGTGGGCATCGACCGCACCGATATCGGCGATGTCTACACCGACCCCGAGAATCCCGTCGAGCTCGAGCCCATCGAGATCGACCCGCCGACCCTGTCCATCGTCTTTGAGGCTTCGACCTCCCCGCTCGTCGGCCGCGACGGCGATATCGTTGGCGCCCGTCAGCTCAAGGAGCGCCTGTTCAACGAGGCCGAGAACAACGTGACCATGAAGATCGAGGAGCTCGAGGACAAGAGCGGCGTCGAGGTCTCGGGCCGCGGCATTCTGCACCTGTCCGTTCTGATGGAGTCCATGCGCCGCGAGGGCTTTGAGTTCCAGGTCGGTCGTCCGCGCGTTCTGTTTAAGAAGGACGAGAACGGCAACAAGATGGAGCCTGTCGAGCAGGCCGTCGTCGAGTGCCCGGACGAGTACTCGGGCAAGGTCGTTGAGGTCTTCGGCACCTCCGGTGGCATCATGACGAGCATGGATACCTCGGGCATCGTGACGCACCTTGAGTTTAAGATTCCGACGCGTGGCATCATGGGCCTTAAGAACCGCATCATGAACGTCACCCACGGCGAGGGCGTGTTCTACCACACCTTCCTGGAGTACGGTCCCTACGCCGGCGAGATCGGCAACCGTCAGAACGGTGCCATGATCTCCATGACCACCGAGAAGGCCGTTGCCTATGCCCTGGGCACGCTGCAGGAGCGCGGCCAGCTGTTTGTTGAGCCGGGCACCGAGTGCTACGAGGGCATGATCGTGGGCGAGCGCAGCAAGGCCGGCGACATGGTCGTCAACATCGCCCGTACCAAGAACCTGGGCAACCAGCGTTCCTCGACCTCCGATATTTCCGTGCAGCTGGTGCCGCCCCGCACCTTCTCGCTGGAGGAGGCGCTGGAGTACATCGCCGATGACGAGCTGGTGGAGATCACTCCCAAGAATATTCGCCTGCGCAAGCGTCTGCTCAATGCCACCGACCGCAAGAAGGCCGCCGTCCGTGCCGGTCAGGTCAACAAATAAGCGCCGGGCTTTATAGCTTTAATGAGAAAGGGCGTCGACCGCAATGGTCGGCGCCCTTTTTGGTGCATGGGGATTGAGGCGGCCTACGCCACCACAAAGGTGCCTGTCCCCTTTGTGGCGGTTGGTGGCTAAGCGGTGGGGAGTCCTGGCGTGTTAGCCGGCTGCTGCGGCTTGAGGCGGGCGTTTCGCCAGATGATCTGGATAACGTAGCCGAGCATAAAGACAAAGGCCACGCCGCTGATGAAGTCACCTACGAGGGGAAGCCCCGTGAGGGCGCCTGCGATTATGCCGCCCACGGCTGCCATAGCGTAGCGGTTCTGGTTGTGTCCGACCATGCGGGCGAGCGCGCACCCCGCAAAGGCACTCGACACCAATGCGATGCCGATAACGCCGCATAAGAGGGTTCCGGCAAGCGGCAGGCCAGCGATAGAGATAATTAGCAGTAGGACGGCGGGGACGATAGCAATCGTGCCCAGAAGACCGCTCACCCACAGGGGCATGGGGCGCTGGTGGAGCATACCGGCGGCGCTGGCAGTCGCACGCGGAAAGACGAGCTCGAGCAGCAGGGCGACAAAGCAGGTCGAGAGTGCCGCGGCGACGATACCGCCGATGACATCGTTAACGGTGGAAGTATCCTCGTTCTCGGTGCGGTCGATCTTGAGTGCGCCGACCTCGGCTCCCGCGGCGCGCTCGGGGTCCTCGGAGACGTGCGCGTTCACGGTGCCGGTGATGTGGGCGTTCTTGCCCAGGATGAGCTTGTCGGCCCAAACCTCGACATCGCCCTCAACGGTGCCATCGATGGTCACCGTATCGCCCGCAAGCGCTGCCGACTTGGTAGAGCCGCGCAGGGCAACCGTCTCGCCTATCGCGTAGAAACAGTTGGCGGTGCTGTCGGAATTGAGCACGACATGCTGACCGACGACCGTGGCGCTGCCATCAACCGTGGTCTTGGCAATGTCGATGGTGCGCGCCGCAAGACGAATGGCGCCGCCTACCGCGCAGTCGCGAATTGAGAGGGTATCGCCCGCGGCGATGATATCGCGGTCGATGGAGGTGTCGTCCAGGTTGAGGCTCTGACCTGCCCAGTACAGGTCACCCTCGACACCGGACGGATTGGAGTCGTTGTCGGTTGCAAGTACGTTGCCTGCCGTGTCCGTGCCGGCGAACGACGCCGTGGGAAGCGCGGTGAGCGCGAGCGCGATGAGCGCGAATAGGATGGTGATGCGGCCCCATGCTTTACGGCGCTGGGTCAACGGGAATTGATTGCAGGGCATAGTGAATCCTTCGTTAGATACTCGGCATATATCTAACAGGGTACCCAACGTGCGAGCGCTCTAAAAGAACCTGCCGGTTGCATTTCGAAGGATGAAGCCGCGCAATCTACTTTTTGCGGTGCAAAAAGCGTGCGATGTCTTCCTCTGTGGGGCTTTTGATGTCAAAGCGCAGCGAGAGCCAGCGCAGACCCATGGTCACCACGACGCAAACGACCAGTGCGACGACATTGCTGACCAAGCCGCTCATGACAAGGCAAACATAGCTTGCCGATCCGGCGATGGCGGCGATGGCATAAAAGTTAGTACGTTGGAAAATGCCCGGAACCACGCCCATAAAGCCGTCGCGCAACATGCCGCCGCCCACCGCGGTGAAGAAGCCCATCATGATGCACACCGCCGGCGCAAAGCCGTAGACCAGCGCCTTGTCTGCGCCGGTTGCCGCATAGATGCCGACCGAGATGATATCGAGCAAGGGGATGAGTTTTTCGGGCTTGTCGACGATTGCCGGGAAAATGTAGATGATGGCTGCCGTGGCGATGGAGAGCGGCAGCGCCATCGGCTGGTTGAGGATGTAGACGTTGCCCACCTGCAACGTCATATCGCGCAAAAGACCGCCGCCCAGACCGCAGACCACCGCGAGCGCAACTGCACCCACCAGGTCGAGTTTGTGCTCGCGCGCAACCAACACACCCGAGATCGATGCAGCGACAACAGCGAACATCTCGAGCCAAAACGGAATGGCGACCATGGCATCCGAGGCATGTGAGGTAACGGTTACAGCGGCGATGACGGGCAAGATGGGGTCCTTTGGATTACGGATTTGGACAATGCCCGTACATAGTACATGTTCGGCGCCGATTGAGACCCTATTGCTCGGCAAGCGGTAGGGGTTGGGTGCGGTCATAGGTTCCAAACATGTATACCAGCCTCCAAAGATGTCGAAAAATGTCGTTTTTGGCGGATGATGTACATGTTTTGGCGCGCGCCGAGCGGGCGACGTTACTCGGAGGGCGTCTCTATGTCCTTCGTGCCCTTCCAGTTGCGGATAAGTGCCTTTCGCAGTTCGTTTTGCTTTCGCTGATACTCGGCATCCGTGCAGCGGGGCATACCGAGTGCTTCGCGGATATTGTTCATGGCACGGTGAAAAGCGAGTTGACTGGCAAATTGCGCTGAGGTGAGTGTGACAATGCGATAACCCATTTGGGCGAGCACAGCTTCGCGTTCCGCATCTGCTCCCTTACGGCCAGTCTCGTCGTGAAAGCCACCCTTATATTCGATGCCGAGCTCTCTGCGCTTATAGGTAATGAGGGCATCGATTTTGAGTGTTCGGGCTTTGGTGCAATGCCAAAGACGTTGAGGGATCTCGAGCGGTCGGTTGAGCTCGATGCCTCGAATGCCAACGCCGCCTTCGCTTGTTGGAAGTGAAAGTGCGATTGCCGATGCAGCCTCCATAGGCGAGACCGAGTGGTCGTAGACATGTCTGAGCGCGAGTCGCGCGCGTGTGGCACCGGGTTTGCCAGGGTGTTGATCGAGCAGTTCGACAATTTCGTCCTTGGAGGTGGTTGCTGGTTGCTCGGTATAAGGGTCAGAGGGATTAAGGCCCATGCGATAGTCGCCGCAAACTTCGTAGCCATACTCGAGGTATTCGATTCTATCCATCCACTCGGCGGCGAGCACGAAGGTGAAGGCTTCGTCGGTGATAAAGATGCCGGGCGTAAGCTCGTCAATATGGCCATAGGGTAGGCTTTGGCCGAGAACATGGCAAGTGACGCCGTTGGTGCGAATTCGCTCGAAAGCAAACACTACGGAGATATCGATAGTCTTGAACATATCGGGCGGAATGCCGCAGTCGGTGAGGGCCTGTCGTATGCGCGCGATGCGTTGCTGGGTGGAGAGACCTCTTGCGCCTATCTGGTAGTCGTGTTGCGCGACCGCTTGAACCCGGCCTTGCGGCGCGTGATGGAGGAGCCATGCAGTTTTATGCGAAATGAGAACAGGGGTATCCATTGGGGACCTCTCGCTCTGAGTCGATACCCAACTCTTATGTCCGTTGAGGTGGGGAAATATACCGAATGCGAGTAAGCCGACTCATGCACGGCGTGTGTCATATACAAACGTGTACACCACCCTCCAAAAACGACATTTTTTGACATCTTTGGAGGGTGATGTACATGTTTGGGATGTTGGGTTGGGATTGAACGTGATGGGGGTGTGGGTTGAAGAGGAGGGATGTCTAAATTTTGAGCGGAGCTCAAAATTTATTCGGTCGGCTTGCGCCGACCGCGCTGCGCTAAAAACGCGCCACGGGCGCGTTTTCTTTACGCTCCGCGCCCTGGCGGGTTCGAATCCCTCCTCCTGCGCGTTATTGAAATGTGCCCGAAAAGAAAAAGCCCCATTGCTGGGGCTTATACCATCTAATGGCGGAGGAGGAGGGATTCGAACCCTCGTGACCTTATACAGGCCAAACGGTTTTCGAGACCGCCGCATTCAACCACTCTGCCACCCCTCCGCGTGGGGTAAAAACAAAGCAGGCTCGAAGGCCTGCTTTGGAATTAACTGGCGGAGAGTCAGGGATTTGAACCCTGGAGACGCTTTTGACGCCTACACGATTTCCAATCGTGCTCCTTCGGCCACTCGGACAACTCTCCGTTAAATGCGAAAGTCAGTATACACGAGGAACCGCAAAGTGCAAACAGAAAAGTTGGCATTTTTTAAAACGCTTGGCCGCGCTTGTCGTTGCAGTGGGGTTTGAGGTGCCAAAAAACGGCTTCCGACCAGCGTGGTTGATTAACTCAATTGTTCAAAAGGGGTATTCATAAGCGACTTGGCAATGAATTTAAAAATCTTTGGGTGGCGCTGTGGACCACTGGTATGCATTTTGCGACCACAGCCTTGTGCCCGTTGACCTGTGGCTTGGCTCAGCTTGTCCCCGCGGCGTCGTATCTTGTCCACAAATCCGTCAAGCACTTGGTCAGCATTTGGTTGGAAGACGCATGAAACGTCGTGCGAGTATGGGCATATGTGGAGGTCATGAGGTTGTAGCTGCATATTCTTGCGGCCTAGGAGGTTGAAAGATATTATTACCAAGTCTTTTCCTGCTTCAGGCGCACCTTCACGACCTGAAGCCACATTTGCCCAGAGGAGGTGACAATATGAAGGCTTATGAACTGCTGTTCTTTGTTGACCCGTCGCTCGACCCCGAGACTCGTCTCGCTGTTATGAAGCGTATCGATACCACGATCGCTGAGGGCGCTGGCAAGGTCGACTCCGTTGACGACTGGGGCAAGCGCAAGCTCGCCTACGAGATCAACGACCTCACCGATGGTGACTACACCCTCATCAACTTCCACGCAGATCCTACCCAGATCGCCGAGCTTGATCGCATCCTGCGCATCACCGACGCTGTGGTCCGCCACATGATCGTCCGTCGCGACGACCAGGAGTAAGACTGTCGTTTTGGACTGGGCTTGTGCCCCAAGAGGAAGTAGTGAGTTATGAGCATCAATCGAGTGAACATCACCGGTAACCTCACCCGCGATCCCGAGCTGCGCGCCACCGCCGGCGGAACCCAGGTTCTGTCCTTTGGCGTCGCCGTCAACGATCGTCGCCGTAACGCGCAGACTGGCGAGTGGGAGGACTATCCCAACTTTGTCGACTGCACTATGTTCGGCACCCGCGCCGAGGCCGTGAGCCGTTTCCTGGCAAAGGGAAACAAGGTCGCGATCGAGGGCAAGCTGCGCTACAGCTCTTGGGAGCGCGACGGCCAGCGCCGGAGCAAGCTTGAGGTCATCGTCGATGAGATCGAGTTTATGAGCTCCCGTGGTGGCCAGGGTGGCTACGATCAGGGTGGTTACGCCCCCGCAGCTCCCGCGCCCGCAGCACGTCCTGCCGCACCGGTGGCTACGCCGCCCGCGGTCGACGTCTACGATGAGGACATCCCGTTCTAAGGGTTGTTCACCTATTTTTGAGTGAGAGGCGGCTTCGGTTCGCCGAAGTTGCCAAATGAAAGGTATTTTGACATGGCTAATGATTTTTCTGCACGTCAGCCGCGTCGTAAGTACTGCCAGTTCTGCAAGGAGAACACTGAGTTCATCGACTATAAGGACACTCAGCTTCTCCGTAAGTACATGACCGACCGTGGCAAGATCAAGCCCCGTCGCGTCACTGGCGCTTGCACGCAGCATCAGCATGACATCGCCAATGCCATCAAGCGCGCCCGCGAGATGGCACTCCTGCCGTACACCGTCCCCGTGGTTTCCTCTCGTGGCAACCGCGACCGCGGCTAAGAAGGGAGACGCATCATGAAGGTTATTCTTCTCGATGAGATCAAGGGCAAGGGCGGCGAGGGTGACGTCGTAGAGGTCGCTCAGGGTTACGCTGAGAACTTCCTGTTCCCCAAGAAGCTCGCTGTTGCCGCCACCAAGGGCAACCTCAAGCAGCTTGACGAGCGTCGCAACAACATCGCCAAGCGCGAGGCCGTCCGTCTGGCTACCGCCAACGAGACCAAGGCTGCCTTCGAGGGCAAGACGGTCACCGTTGACGTCAAGGTCGGCGACGAGGGCATCCTCTTTGGCTCCGTTACCGCCGCTATGATCGCTGACGCCATCAAGGCTCAGCTCGGTATGGACATCGACCGCAAGCGCGTCGAGCTCGGTAAGCCCATCAAGGTTGCCGGTGCCCACACCGTTGCCATCTCGCTGTACCGCGAGATCAAGGCCGAGGTTGTCGTTCTCGTCGGCGTTACCGCCGAGGAGCTCGCTGCCGAGGCTGAGGTCGAGGAGGCCGCTGAGGTCGCCGAGGCCGAGACCGCCGAGGTCGAGACTGAGGCTGCTGCCGAGTAGCATTTGCTGCAACGCAACAATCTTGTTCTAAGAAGGGCGCTCTGGGAAACCAGGGCGCCCTTTTGTTTTTTGCGCTGAGTGAGTTTCATGGTGAACGTTGCGTCGAAGTCCTATATACAGGACCGTTCATCCGTTTGGTTCGGTGATGATTGGCGGCGCGCGGCGCGTTTTGGGACCGTGGCTGATACTATGGATGCTCGCAAGCGATATGAATGAGGATGCTCATGGCATACGACGATAGGGAGACGGGGCTGACGGTTGAGGACCGCGGCTCCAAGTTGGGTCTCCCTCAAAACCAAGATGCAGAGGCCAACGTACTGGCTGCTATGCTGCTATCGCCCGAGGTGGTCGAGGAGGCCCAGGTCGAGCTGCAGCCCGATGACTTCTACCGGCCCATTCATAAGACCATCTACACCGCGATGGTTGATATGTACAACAGCCGCATTCCCATCGACTCCATCTCGCTGATCGATTACCTGCGCAGCATCAACAAGCTTGATGCCGTGGGCGGCGAGGCCTACATTTTGGAGCTGATGGGTCAGACCCTGTCGCTCGTGAACTGGCAGCACCATGCCGCCATCGTCCGTCGCGACTCGATGCTGCGCGAGCTGATCGGTGCCACCAACGAGATCAACGCGCTGGCCTATAACGCCCCTACCGACACCAAGGAGGTCGTGGAGCTGGCCGAGAGCAAGCTGCTCAAGGTCACGGCGCGTGAGGTTAAGTCGAGCTATAAGACACTGACCGAGTTTATGGTCGAGGCCTATAACGAGGCTGAGGAAGTGTGCCAGGCCGGCGGCCAGGCCGCGGGTGTTCCCACGGGCTTCCCGTCGCTCGACCGCATGCTCATGGGTTTCCGCGAGGGTCAGCTCATCATTATCGGCGCCCGTCCAGCCGTGGGTAAGACGTCGTTCGCCCTGAATCTGGCGCTCAACGCTGCCGCTGCCGGTTATACCGTCGGCTTCTTTTCGCTGGAGATGTCGGGCAAGGAAATTGCCCAGCGTCTGATTTGCGCCTATGCGATGATCTCGATCAGCGACTTCCGCATGGGCCGCATTAGCCCCGAGCAGTGGGCCAATATCAACGAGGCCACGCAGACCTTGTCCAAGCTCGATATTCTGATTGACGATACGCCCGGCACCACAGTGACCGAGATTCGCGCCAAGAGCCGCCGCATGCTCCACAACAAGGAGAAGGCCATCATCATCCTGGACTACCTGCAGCTGGTGAGTCCTCCGCCGGGACGCCGCTCCGAGAGCCGTACCGTCGAGGTCTCCGAGATGTCGCGTGGTCTGAAGATCATGGCCAAGGAACTCAAGATCCCGCTCATCGCGCTGTCGCAGCTCTCGCGTCAGGTCGAATCCCGTACCGGCAAGCGCCCGCAGCTTTCCGACCTTCGTGAATCGGGCTCCATCGAGCAGGACGCCGATATCGTTATGTTCTTGGACCGCTCCGCCGACGAGGCCGAAGCCTCGCGCGACGATCGACCCGACGAGGGCGTTACGCGTATCGTCGTGGCCAAGAACCGTTCGGGCCCGATCGGCGACGTCGACCTGATGTTCCTGCCGGCATCCACCAAGTTCTATGAGCTTGATGGGGCACATGCCGAGGAGTAGGACAGGCGCCCGTTGCACGGGTATACTGGGAATGTTTTGTGCTTCTGCGTGCCGGCGTGGCGCGTAGACAGTCCATGAATGTAAGGAGTAAACATGCCGTCAACCGTTTTGGTCGGTGCCCAGTGGGGCGATGAGGGCAAGGGTAAGATTTGCGACCTGGTCGCCGGCGACTTCGATGCCGTCGTGCGCTACTCGGGCGGCAACAACGCCGGTCACACCATCGTCGTCAACGGCAAGAAGTACGGCCTGCACCAGGTGCCCTCCGGCATCATGTATTCCGACCACGTGTCGGTGATCGGTAACGGCTGCGTCGTCAACCCCAAGGTTGTCCTTGAGGAGATCGACATGTTCGAGGCCGACGGCATCACCACCAAGAACCTCAAGATCAGTGGCAACGCGCATGTCATCATGCCGTACCACATCGATCTGGATGGCGCCTTTGAGCAGAAGCTCGGCAAAAAGAACATCGGTACCACCAAGCGCGGCATCGGTCCGTGCTACCAGGACAAGATGGCCCGCATCGGTCTGCGTATGCAGGACATGCTGGACGAGGCACTGTTCCGCGATAAGCTGGAGACCGCTCTTGCCCGTGTGAACCCCGAGCTGGAGCTCATCTACAACCTGCCCACCTACACTGTGGACCAGATTTGCGACGAGTACCTGCCCATGGCCGAGCGCCTGCGCCCCTACATCACCGAGACGAGCCTGCTGCTCAACAACATGATCGATGAGGGCAAGGACTTGCTGTTTGAGGGCGCCCAGGCGACGCTGCTCGACATCGACCACGGCACCTATCCGTACGTGACGTCCTCTAACTGCACCGCTGGCGGCGCCATTACCGGTTCCGGCGTCGGCATGAAGAACGTCGACCGCGTGCTGGGCGTCATGAAGGCCTACATCACCCGCGTCGGTTCGGGCCCCATGCCCACCGAGCTTTCCTACGAGTCCGAGGCCGGCCACACGCTGACCGAGGAGGGCTACGAGTACGGCGTGACCACCGGTCGCCGTCGTCGTTGCGGCTGGTTTGACGGCCCCATCGCCAACTATGCTTCGCGCGTCAACGGACTCACCGACATCGCCATGACCAAGCTCGACGTGCTTTCGGCCTTCGACACCATTAAGGTATGCGTTGCCTATGACGTCGATGGCGAGCGTTACACGAGCGTGCCCGAGCACCAGGTGCGTTTTGAGCATGCCAAGCCCATCTATGAGGAGCTCCCTGGCTGGAAGTGCGACATCACCGGCTGCCGCAGCTTTGATGAGCTGCCGCAAGAGGCTCAGGATTACGTGACGTTTATCGAGGATCTGGCACACACCCGCGTGACGTTTATCGGCGTCGGCGCCGGTCGCGAGCAGATCATCAACCGATTCTGGAAGTAATCGGTTTATACGGTTATTGCGATATACCCCTTTGCAGCCCAGACGGGCGGCCGAGGGGTATATTTGCTTGCAAAGGGCTCGCGCGGAGCGGGCCATTCATCCATAGAGGAGGCACCCTTGAAGGCGGACACTCAAACCATCGACATCCTGTTGTTGGGCAGCGGCGGCCGCGAGCATGCTCTGGCAGCCAAGCTCGCAGCATCACCGCGCGCCGGCAAGCTCTACATCGCACCGGGTAACGGCGGCACCGCGAGCTGCGGCGAGAACGTGGTTCTCGACGATTGCGATCCTGTGGCCGTGGCGGCGTTTGCCCAGAGCCATGGATGCGGACTCGTCGTGATTGGCCCCGAGGCTCCGCTCGTGGCGGGCGTTGCCGATGCCGTCCGCGCGGCGGGCATTCCCTGCTTTGGCCCGGGTGCCGAGGGCGCCCAGATGGAGGGCTCCAAGCTGTTCTCCAAGCAGCTCATGGAGCGTGCCGGCATTCCGACGGCCGCCTATGGCTCGTTTACTGACGAGGCTTCGGCTCTTGCCTATGTGCGTGAGCAGGGTGCCCCGCTGGTCGTGAAGGCTGACGGCCTGGCCGCAGGCAAGGGCGTTATCGTGGCGACTGAGCTCGAGCAGGCCGAGGAGGCCGTGCGCGAGTGCTTTGGCGGCACCTTTGGCGATGCCGGCAACACCGTGGTCATCGAGGAGCTGCTGACCGGTCCCGAGTGCTCGCTGCTGGCCTTTACCGACGGCAAGACCGTGCGCCCCATGGCCACCTCGCAGGACCACAAGCGCGCGCTCGAGGGCGACAAGGGCCCCAACACCGGCGGCATGGGCGTCTACAGCCCGGTGCCCATCGTGACCGACGAGGAGCACGCCACCATGGTGGCGGTCATGGAGCAGACCGTGGCCGAGCTTGCTGCCGAGGGTATCGACTACCGCGGCTGCCTGTACGGCGGCTTTATGCTCACCCCCGCCGGCCCCAAGGTGCTGGAGTTCAACGCCCGCTTTGGCGACCCCGAGACGCAGGTCGTGCTGCCGCGCCTCAAGAACGACCTGGTCGAGGTTATGCTCGCCTGCGCCAACTGCGAGCTTGATCAGATTGAGCTCGATTGGCGTGACGAGTGGGCTGTGGCAGTTGTCCTGACGAGTGCGGGCTACCCCGGCAGCTATGAGAAGGGCAAAGCCATTACTGGCATCGCCGATGCCGAGGCCATGGAGAACGTGACCGTGTACCATGCCGGCACCGCCGTGGTGGACGGTCAGCTCGTGACCAACGGCGGCCGAGTGCTTGCCGTGACCGCGCTGGGCGACACGTTCGAGAACGCTCGCAACCTTGCCTACGAGGCCTGCGAGAAGATTGATTTTGAGGGCAAGACTCTGCGTCATGACATCGGCCTGCGCGCGCTGCGTGGCCGCGACGCCTGGGATGCCTAAAGTCCGAGAGGAATGAGACGGATGGACGAGAAGAACGAAGAGCTCGTGGATGCGCAGATCGTCGAAGAGGACAGCCGCATGTATGGGCACGCCGAGGGCGAGCCGGGTGGCGAGGTCGCTGACGAGCCGGCGCTGGTGCTGGGCGACGACGACCCGCACGATGCCGAGCTGCACGAGAAGATTCTTTCGGAGGAGTGCGCCTGGAAGGGCAAGATCCTCGACGTCCACCGTCTTGAGGTTGAACTGCCCAACGGTCACCGCAGCGCCCGCGATATCGTTCGCCATCCGGGTGCGGCGGCCGTTGTGGCGCTGACCGAGAGCGGCAAGATCGTACTGGTGCGTCAGTACCGCACCGCCATCGACCGCGTGACGGTCGAGATTCCCGCCGGCAAGCTCGATCCAGGCGAGGACCCGCTCGATTGCGCCAAGCGCGAGCTGCATGAGGAGACGGGCTTTAGGGCCGGTCGCATTCGCTTTTTGACGTCGATCGTCACGACCTGCGGCTTCTGTGACGAGATTATTCACATCTACCTGGCCACCAAGCTCGAGTTCGATGCGCCCAACCCCGATGATGACGAGTTCGTCAACGTGGACCTCGTGCCGCTGCACGAGCTGATCGACGCCGTGCTCGACGGCAAGATCGAAGACGCCAAGACCGTCGTAGGCGCCTTGGCCTGCGATAGCATCGCGCATCGCTTGGGCGGGGCCGATCTTTAACGAGCGGGGATGATCCCGCAGGTTTGTGTAAGTCAGCGAAAGTGCTCCATTTGAGACAAGGTGGCCTAAAAGAGGAGAGAAGCGTATGGATATACGCGACCGACGATTGAAGGCCAGATTGTCCAAATGGAGCACTTGCAGCGTCGAGACGAAACGCGGTTTGGTAAAACCGCGTAAGGTGATTATGCTGAAGAGGTTTCTTTCTTACTACAAGCCCCAGATGGGGCTTTTTGTTGCTGATACTGTTTGCGCTTTGGTGCTCGCCGCCATCGATCTGGCGTTTCCTATCATTCTGCGCAATTTGACCGGTGGGCTGTTTACTCAGGGTCAGACTGCCATTATGCAGGCGCTCGGCATGATCGCGGTGGGCTTGGTGCTGATGTATGCCATCCGTTGCGCCTGTCGCTACTTTGTGAGTTACTGGGGCCACGTGATGGGCGCGCGCATGGAGTCCAAGATGCGCGAGGACCTGTTTGACCAGTACGAGCGCTTTAGCTTTGCATACTTCGACCGCAACAGCTCGGGCGATATGATGAGCCGCGTGGTCAACGACCTATTTGATATCTGTGAGGCAGCGCATCACGTACCCGAGTGGATCATCATCTGCGGTATCGAGATTATCGGCTCGTTTGTGATCCTCTTTGCTATTGCCCCGGCGCTGGCTCTTGCCATGGCCGTGGTGACGGCGGCTTTTGCGGTCATCATGTTTTGGCAGAACATGCGCATGCGCGAGGTCTTTAGCGACAACCGCAAAAAGATCAGCGGTATTAATGCTCAGCTGCAGGATTCGCTGGCAGGCATGCGCGTGGTCAAGAGTTTTGCGAACGAGGAAGCTGAGCGCTCCAAGTTCCGCGCCTCTAACGACCGCTATCTTTCGTCCAAGGAGAATATGTATCACGCCATGGGCGTCTACACTGCGACGTATGGCCTGCTCTCGGGCGTGTTGTACGTGATCGTGGTGCTGCTGGGTGGTTGGCTGGTGGCGCAAGGCCAACTGCAGGCGGTCGATATGGCAACCTTCGCGCTCTACATTTCGCTGTTCTGCACCCCGCTCGAGACGCTTGTGAACTCGGCTGAGACGTATCAGAAGGCCATTGCCGGCTTTAAGCGCATGGACGAGGTGCTTTCGACCGCCCCGGATATCCAGGACAAGCCGGATGCCGCGGACCTGCAGGTGACGGCGGGCGCGGTTGAATATCGCGACGTGTGCTTTAGCTACGAGGATGTTGAGTTGGGTGGCGGCGAAGAAGCTCGTCCCGTGATTGACCATATGGATCTGTCCATCAAGCCCGGCCAGACCATTGCCCTGGTCGGCCCCTCGGGCGGTGGCAAGTCCACAACGTGTTCGCTGCTGCCGCGCTTTTATGACGTAGCTGCTGGATCCGTCAGCATCGACGGCCAAGACGTGCGCGACGTGACGCAACAGAGCCTGCGCCGCGCTATTGGCCTGGTGCAGCAGGACGTTTACCTGTTTGACGGTACGATTGGCGAGAATATCGCCTACGGCAAGCCGGGCGCCACGGCAGAAGAGGTCGCCGAGGCCGCCCGCCGCGCCAATATCGATACCTTCATTGAATCGCTGCCGCAGGGCTACGACACGGTCGTGGGCGAGCGCGGTAGCCGTCTTTCGGGCGGTCAAAAGCAGCGCGTCGCCATTGCGCGCGTGTTCCTCAAGAATCCCAAGATTCTTATTTTGGATGAGGCGACGAGTGCTCTGGATAACGAGAGCGAGGAGGCGGTGCAGGAGTCGCTCGAGCGCTTGGCGCGCGGGCGCACCACGATTATCATTGCCCACCGCCTCTCGACCATTAAGCATGCCGACGAGATTGCGACCGTTGAGCATGGTCGCGTTGTGGAACGTGGCACGCACGAGGAGCTTCTCGCCCGTGGCGGCACCTATGCCCGTTACTATCGAATGCAGTTCGAAGGTGCGCGTGCGCACGAGCTCGACTGATTGATATGACAGGAAGTTTATGGCTGATAAGAACCCTTTGACTCCGGAAGAAGTGACGGAGTTATTCTCCGAAATCGACGCATCCGGTGTCTTGGATCCGACGCTTGCCAAAAAGCGCACCGAGCGCATGCGCGAAAAAGAGGCTGCGGCCAAGCGCGGTGACAAGACTGCGCTGGCACGCCTGCGCAGCGAGGACCGCGCGAGCCAGGCAAAACATATCGACCCGCTGTCCGAGGACGACCCTTCGGGCTCGCAGGTGAGCCATACCATTACGAAGACCGCCATGGCCGTGGTCATTGGCATCCTGGTGTTGATCGTGGGCATGCAGATCGGCTACGGCGTGATGCGCCGCTTGAACACTGCCAACCTGTCCGAGAGCGTTTCGGTGGATACCGTTTCCACGGCACTGAAGGGCGGCCTTGAGTGGGGCAACGGCTTTACACAGTTCCCGCTCGACTTTAGCGTCGACGAGGCGGACGAGCGCACGGGTACGGTAGAGGTGACGGTGTTGGACACATCGTCTGTCAACGAGCTCGACCTGCTGTCCAACGGGCAGATCCAGGCGGCGGCGCTTGCGACCAACGCGCTGCTCAACGATAAGATCGACCGCGTGGTGTATAACGTGCACGCCTATATCGACGATGACAGCAAGATCCAGCACGACTCTTTCTTTGGAACGTTTCCCGCACAGGGCCATCAGAGCGCCATTCTGACGTTCGTGTGGACCAAGAGCTCGTCAAATGCCACGAGCATCGACTGGAAGATGCGTATCGTGAGCATGGACGACACGATTGCCGAGCGCATCCAAAAGCAGGTGAACTCGGTGTCGTCACTGATTGAGGACCCGGCGGTAAGCCAGACCAAGATCACGGAAGAAAAGGCCGAGCGCGACCTGGAGCATCGCCTGCACGGCCGCGAGATCTTCCGCGGCGGCAAGCCCGACCGCACACCGTCCGATCTGCTGGAGCAGGACAAATAAGACGCCATCGTCCCGCGTGAGCCACAAGCCCACGCGGGACGATTTTTAATCCCCGTCCCAGAAAAATCATTATGCATAGAAAGTCATAATTATCATTTCGTAAACATTTCGATGAAATTAACGCCATAGAGCATACTTGCGGTTACAATACCGCGAGGCCTAACTACCAACCTTTAAGCCGGTCCTGTGAGACCGGGAAGGAGAACTATGGCGAACAACCATACCGCGGGCGCTGTCGCCCGCACCTTCGCGCCCAGCGAGCTTTGCCAGCGTATGCTGGCCAAAACCAGCAAGGGCACCTGCGGTCCCTGCATCCTGTATCTTGAGGATGGGACCATTTTTTATGGCCGTGCATGCGGTGCCGAGGGTACCGCGACCGGCGAGGTCTGCTTCAACACCTCGCTTGAGGGCTACTTTGAGGTCATGACCGACCCGAGCTATGCCGGCCAAATCGTAACCATGACCTATCCGCAGATCGGCAACTACGGTATCGACGAGACCGACGTCCAGTCGGCCTTCCCTGGCGATACCGCTCGCCCTGCGAACGCTCCCGCTATGCGCGGCATGATCGTGCGCGACATGTGCGCCACGCCTTCTAACTGGCGCTCGGCCGTCAGCGTGCCGGAATACCTGCGTGCCCACGGCATCGTCGCTATCGAGGGCGTCGACACCCGCGCTCTTGTGCGCCACCTGCGCGACAACGGCTCCAAGATGGGCATTATCTCGACCGAGATCTTCGACATCGACGAGCTTGCCGAGCGTCTGGCCGCAGCGCCGACGCTGGTGGGCGAGAATCTGGTCAAGACCGTGAGTTGCCCCGCGCCTCACGAGTTTGTAGCTGCCGACCTGCCCGCTACGCATGACTTTGCGCTTGCCCCTGCCGCTCCTGCCCGCCACAAAGTGGTCGCCTACGACTGCGGCGTCAAACGCGGCATTCTGGAGGGCCTGGTCCGTGCCGGCTGCGATCTAACTGTCGTGCCGTGGGATACGCCCGCGAGTGAGGTGCTCGACATGAATCCCGACGGTGTCTTTTTATCCAACGGCCCCGGCGACCCCGATGCCGTGGTGGAGACCTACGAGCAGGTGCAGCAGCTGATCGGCAAGGTGCCGGTCTTTGGTATTTGCCTTGGTCACCAGATGATCAGCTTGGCGTGCGGCGCCCAGATGGAAAAGCTTAAGTTCGGTCACCGTGGCGGTAACCAGCCGGTTATGAACCTGGTGAGCCGTCGCGTGGAGATTACCGCGCAAAACCACGGCTTTGGCCTGCTGTTCCCCAGTCTGGGCAAACTGATCCCGGAGCTTTCCGGCGGCGAGACCGAGCATGCGGCCGATGGCGACCTGCGCGCCTGGGTGCGCCGCGGCATCGCGCCGGTCGTGATGAACGAGCGCTTCGGCCGCATTCGCCTGACGCACGTGAACCTCAACGACGGCACCGCCGAGGGCATCCAGCTGCTCGACGCACCGTGCTTCTCGGTCCAGTACCACCCCGAGGCTTCGCCCGGCCCCACCGATGCCCACTATCTCTTTACCGCCTTTACGCGACTCATGGACGGCGAGGAGAACTATCTGGACATCGACACCGCGAAGGACCGCCTTGCTGGCTGGAATTTCGCCGAGTCCGAGAACGCTGCGAGCGAGGAGAACTAACATGCCTAAACGTACTGACATCAAGCGTATCCTCGTCATTGGTTCGGGCCCCATCGTTATCGGCCAGGCCTGCGAGTTCGACTACTCCGGCGCCCAGGCCTGCAAGGTGCTCAAGGAGGATGGCTTTGAGGTCATCCTGGTCAACTCCAACCCGGCGACTATCATGACCGACCCGGGTCTTGCCGACCGCACCTATGTTGAGCCCATCACCGCCGAGTTTATCGAGCGCGTAATCAAGAAAGAGCGCCCGGACGCGCTGCTGCCCACGCTGGGCGGCCAGACCGGCCTGAACGCCGCCGTCGAGCTGGCGAAAGACGGCACGCTCGACAAGTACGGTGTCGAGATGATCGGCTGTGACCTTGCCGCCATCGAGCGCGGCGAGGACCGCAAGCTCTTTAACGAGGCCATGGCCGAGATTGGGCTGGAGGTCGCGCGCTCGGGCTATGCCTACAGCGTGGCCGACGCCGAGGCCATCGCCGAGCGCGTGGGTTACCCCTGCGTGCTGCGCCCGAGCTTTACCCTCGGCGGCGCCGGCGGCGGCATCGCTCACACCCACGAGGAGCTCGTCTCCATCGTGAGCCAGGGTCTTGAACTCTCGCCTGCCCATGAGGTGCTGGTCGAGGAGTCCATCGAGGGCTGGAAAGAGTATGAGATGGAGGTCATGCGTGACCACGCCGGCAACGGCATCATCGTGTGCTCCATCGAGAATCTCGACCCCATGGGCGTGCACACCGGCGACTCCATCACCGTGGCGCCGGCGCAGACGCTCTCCGACCTTGAGTATCAGCGCATGCGCGTGGCCTCGCTCGCCATTCTGGAGAAGATTGGCGTCGAGACCGGCGGATCCAACGTGCAGTTTGCCGTGAACCCCCAGACCGGTCGCCTGATTGTCATCGAGATGAACCCGCGCGTGAGCCGTTCGTCCGCGCTGGCCTCCAAGGCAACGGGTTTCCCCATCGCCAAGGCCGCCGCGCGCCTGGCTGTGGGCTACACGCTCGACGAGATCGTCAACGACATTACCAAGGCAACGCCTGCCTGCTTTGAGCCCACGATTGACTACTGCGTGGTCAAGGTGCCGCGCTTCGCCTTCGAGAAGTTCAAGGGTACCGACCCCACGCTCACCACGCGCATGAAGGCCGTGGGCGAGATTATGGCGATCGGCCGCACCTTTGAGGAGGCCTTCGGCAAGGCCATGCGCTCGCTGGAGGACGGTCACCAGGGCATCTGCGCCGGTGGCAAGGAGGGTGCTGACAAACTGAGCGATGATGAACTCGCCCAGGCCGTTGGCACCCCGACTGAGCACCGCATCTTCTTTGTGGTCGAGGCCCTACGTCGTGGCTGGGATATCGCCCACATCCATGCCATCTGCGGTATCGATCCGTGGTACCTCAACCGTATCAACGACATGGTGCAGGTTCAGGAGAGCATCCGCGGCTTGCGTGTGGAGGACATTGACGCCGACGCGATGCGCCTGCTCAAGCAGTACGGCACGAGCGACGCCGAGATCGCCTCGCTGACTGGCTCGGACGAGCGCTTTGTGCGCGCTTACCGTAAGGGTCTGGGCGTGGTCCCCAGCATGAAGACGGTCGACACCTGCGCGGCCGAGTTCTCGAGCGCCACGGAATACCACTACAAGACCTACGAGAACATCTACCGCACGAGCCCGGTCGCCAAAAAGTGCGTGGCCCCCGACGAGACCACGCCGGCAGATAAGCCCAAGGCGATGATTCTGGGTGCCGGACCCAACCGTATTGGCCAGGGTATCGAGTTTGATTACTGCTGCGTGCATGCGAGCTATGCGCTGGCGGCCCGCGGCTTTGAGACCATCATGGTCAACTGCAACCCCGAGACCGTCTCGACTGACTACGACACCTCGGACCGCTTGTACTTTGAGCCGCTCACCTACGAGGACGTCATGGATGTCATCGATGTTGAGCGACCCGACGGCGTCGTGGTGACGCTCGGCGGTCAGACCCCGCTTAAGCTGGCGCGCATGCTCGAGGAGAGCGGCGTGAACATCATGGGTACCAAGCCCGACGCCATCGACTTTGCCGAGGACCGCGAGCGCTTCGCCGCCCTGCTCGACAAGCTGGGCATTATGTATCCGCCGGCGGGTCAGGCAACCTCGTTTGAGGAGGCCGAGGCCGTGGCCGCGCACATCGGCTACCCGCTGCTGGTGCGTCCGAGCTACGTGCTGGGCGGCCGCGGCATGATGATCGCCTATGATGCCGAGCATCTGCGCGATTACATGGCCGAGGCTGCGCGCATTAGCCCCGACTACCCGGTGTACCTGGACCGCTTCTTGGAGGGTGCGATCGAGTCCGACGTCGACGCCCTGTGCGATGGCGAAGAGGTCTACATCGGCGGCATTCTGGAGCATATCGAGGAGGCCGGTATTCACTCCGGCGACTCTGCGACCTGCATCCCGCCGTTCAGCTTTAGCGAGAGCCTGCAGGCGAAGCTTCGCGAGACCACGCGCCGCATCGCGATGGCGCTGGGAGTCCGCGGCCTGGTCAACGTGCAGTACGCCATCAAGGGCGAGACCGTCTACGTGATCGAGGCCAACCCGCGCGCGAGCCGCACCGTGCCGTTTATCTCCAAGGCCACCGGCGTGCCGCTGGCCAAGTGCGCGGCGCGTATCATGGCAGGCGATTCCATCGCGAGCCTGGGCCTGCCGAGCGACGAGCGTCAGCTCGATTGGTTCTGCATGAAGGAAGCCGTTATGCCCTGGGGTCGTTTCCCCGGTGCCGACGTTATCCTGGGGCCCGAGATGAAGTCGACGGGCGAGGTCATGGGTATCGCCAAGAGCTATCCCGAGGCATACGCCAAGACGCAGCTGGCGATTGACTACAAGCTGCCCGACCCGAGCGTCGGCAAGGTGTTCATCAGCGTGTGCGACCGCGACAAGCGCCACATCCTTTCGGTCGCCCGTATCCTGCGCTACCTGGGCTTTGACATCTGCTCCACCGAGGGTACGGCGCGCGTGCTGCGTGGAGGCAACGTGACGTGCGAGGTCGTGGAGAAGATTAGCGGCCCGCACGACGGCGAGCGCCCCAACATCGGCGACCTCATCGCCGATGGCAAGATCGCGGTGATCATCAACACACCGTACGGTCCGGGCTCGCGCGGCGACGGCTATCTGCTGCGCACCGAGGCAGTGCGACGCGGTGTGACCTGCGTGACCGCGATGTCTGCCGCCAACACGTACGTGAGTGCCATCGAGGCGGTGCGCGAGGACCAGCAGGGTCACGGCAGCGCCAACGACATGGGCATGGACGTCATCGCCCTGCAGGACCTGCCGCAGCACACGGTGTAGGTTGAGCTGGCCGGCCGGGGCGGAGGGGGCTGAGTTTCCCCCTTCGCTCCGGCTGCAGGCAGAGTCGCTCAGTGGGAAACTCAGCCCCCTCCGCCCCGGCCTGCGGTGACTTGGCTGCACCGTGTGCTGCCGAAGGGGCTTTGCGCGATGACTAGGGCTGAAAAAGAAAGTGAGTGTGGGCCCTGCCGTTCGTTCGAGCGGCAGGGCCCACACTTTGTATGGAGGCCTTTTTACTGTTAGTCGAGGACGCCTCTGGACAGTTAGTTCAAATTCGTGTTTTCTAGAGAGTAGGAGAAGATCGATTTGGACTCATTCAGCCTATTTTTGGCAATCTGAATCGATAAAGACGCTCTGTCAAGCTGGGAACGGCCCAATACTGGGTCCGCGCCGGCTTCCAAGCGGCAGTTTCGTGCCCAAGGCCACGGCCAAATTATACGTATCTGAACTAACTGCCCATCACTCTCCGCCAACCTTTTTATCCAAACCAAATCAGCCAACGTACGCCATGGCAACCCCCGGTAGGTCGCAGGGTGGCGGCTGAGCCTTTCCCTCGGGAAACTTCGCGAAGCCCAGTTCCCGAGGGAAAGGTATGGTCTGTGTAATACCAGATAAACAGTACATTTTTGCTAGATTGGTATTTGACTGAAGAACCAATTGGTATGGCTTATTAAGCCTACCTTGCCGTTGACGCTCATTTTACTGCCGTTGGTGGACTTCCGAACTTGGTTGCGCAAGTGCTCCCATATATTGATATGACCTAGTAGGTGGCTATCTGGTTACTACCAGTTGGCCCCTTGGTAACGGGTGGCCCCATTGTGCGGAATGTACCGAACATCCCCGTTTGATACGTTTTCCCATGCTGCCGGGGGGGGGGCGTCCTCGGCATGTCGGAAGAAAGGAGCCCAGGTGCGCAGGAATTCCATTTTTACGAAACGGTGGGTGAAGGGAAGCGCGGTCCTCGTTGCCACTGCAGCGACGCTCGTGTTTGCCAATCCCCAGCAGGCGATTGCCACGCCACTCAAGGGCGTCGACTCAGCGACCGTGTCCCAGTCTGCCTCGAATGTCGTCGACATCGATTTCGCTGACGGCATCAAGGGCCGTATTACGTTCCTCGAGGACGGTATTTTCCGTTATAACGTCGACCCCAAGGGTGAGTTTTCCGATTACGCCACACCGCGCAGTAAGTCCCACACGGCTAAAATCCAGGCTCAGCCCGATACCTCGGACACCTACAGCAAGCCGAGCGCGACGGTTGCCGACAAGGGCGACACTATCGAGATCACCGGCGGAAAGGCGACCGTGATCCTGGACAAGGCGACTGGCAAGATGAGTATCAAGTCAGGCGACCGTGTCGTGGTTTCCGAGTCCGCGTCCCTCGACCTTGATAAGAAGGGTACCGTCCAGACGCTCGCCAAGGAGAAGTCCGAGAACTTCTTTGGCGGCGGCACCCAGAACGGACGCTTCCTGCACACCAACCAGACCATCGCCATCTCCAACACGAACAACTGGACTGATGGCGGCGTTGCCTCGCCCAACCCGTTTTATTGGACGAGTGACGGCTACGGCGTACTCCGAAACACGTTTGCAGAGGGTTCCTACGACTTCGGTTCCACGGACTCATCGACGGTCACGACTTTGCACAGCGAGAATGAGTTTGATGCCTACTACTTCGTGGCGACCAACGAGGGCGCTTCGAACGTGGCAACCGAGATGCTGCAGGACTACTACAAGGTGACCGGTAACCCGGTACTGCTGCCCGAGTACGGGTTCTACCTTGGTCATCTTAATGCCTATAACCGTGATGGCTGGTCAACGACCTCGGGTCAAAAGAAGTGGGAGACCAAGGGCAGCAAGTCCTCGAGCGAGAAGGGCGACGTTAAGTACGAGTCTGGCATGTCGACGGGCTACAAGCTCGACGGCACACTTGCGGCCGAGACGCTCAACGGTGAGGGCCCTACGGTTGATACCGAGAACATGAAAGCGACCGATTTCGACCGCCAGTTCTCTGCTCGGCAGGTTATCGATGACTACGAGGACAACGACATGCCGCTCGGCTGGTTCCTGCCGAACGACGGCTACGGCGCCGGCTATGGCCAGAACGGTTACTACAAGACCGGCGGCGTCAACTCCGACGGAGAGAGCTCGGCCGACCGTCTTAACGCTGTGCGTGCCAATGTCGACAACCTTAAGAAGTTCACCGAGTATGCCAACTCCAAGGGTGTGAGCACGGGCTTGTGGACCCAGTCCAACCTTGAGCCCGACAGCAACTCCGAGACTCCGTGGCACCTGCTTCGCGACTTCGACGCCGAGGTCAAGACGGGAGGCATCTCTACCCTTAAGACCGACGTCGCCTGGGTTGGATCTGGCTACTCCTTTGGTCTTAATGGCATCAAGACAGCTTATGACACGGTGACGACCGGCGCCAACAAGCGCCCCAACATCATCACGCTCGATGGCTGGGCCGGCACGCAGCGCTTTGGCGGCATTTGGACCGGCGACCAGTATGGCGGTAACTGGGAGTACATTCGCTTCCATATCCCCACGTATATCGGTCAGAGTCTTTCGGGCAACCCCAACATCGGCTCCGACATGGATGGCATCTTTGGCGGCGACCCCATCATCTCTGCGCGTGACTACCAGTGGAAGACGTTCACGCCCTCTATGCTCGACATGGACGGTTGGGGCACCTACCGCAAATCGCCCATGACGCACGGCGATCCCTACACAGGCATCTCGCGCTTCTACCTCAAGCTCAAGGCGCAGCTCATGCCCTATATCTACACGAGCGCGGCCTCGGCGGCCAACATCGACACGGGTAACGGCGATGCCGGCCTGCCCATGATCCGCGCCATGCTGCTTTCTGACAACTCCGAGTACGCCGCAAGCACTTCGACGCAGTACCAGTATATGTTCGGTGAGAACTTCCTAGTGGCACCGGTGTATCAGGATACCCAGGCAGATGAGAACGGCAACGACATTCGCAATGGGATCTACCTCCCCAACTACGGCACCGACGAGAATCCCACCATCTGGATCGATTACTTCTCGGGTAAGCAGTATCGCGGCGGCCAGGTTCTCAACAACTACGAGGCTCCGCTTTGGAAGCTGCCGCTGTTTGTGAAGGCCAACGCTATCGTGCCGATGTACGCCGAGAACAACAACCCCGAGGCAGTGAGCGACACCAACACCAAGGGTACCGACCGCAGTCAGCGTATCGTCGAGTTCTTCGCCACCGAGGGCGACGGCACCTTTACGCAGTACGAGGACGACGGCTCCTCCATCGAAAACAACACGACTGAGGACGATTCCTACGGCACGATCGACAATATCTCCTACGGTGAGCATGTGAGCACCGTCTACAGCTCCAAGGCCGCAGGCGGCACCGCGACCTTTACCGCCGAGGCCTCGCAGGGCGGCTACAACGGCTACGACTCCAACCGCACCACGACCTTCGTGGCCAATGTGTCCGCCAAGCCCACGAGCGTCGTCGCCAAGAACGGCGGATCCGCACTCAACGTGGTTGAGGTCAACTCGCAGGAGACCTTTGACGCCGCGACCCCCGAGGCCGGCCAGGCGGTCTACTTCTACAGCAAGACCCCCAACCTCAACCACTACGGCAGCGATGCGGACGGCACCGAGGCCGAGCAGGGCGAGAGCTTCAACAACACCAAGATCACCACGAACCCCAAGGTCTACGTCAAGTTCGCGAAGACCGATGTTGCTGCAGCGGCGCAGACGCTTGAGCTGGGCGGTTTCGTGAACGCCGACGCAACGCTCACAGCCGATCGCCTCAACGAGAACCTCTCCGCACCCACGAACCTTGCTGCCCCCGAGGACGTCACGACCCCAACGAGCATCAAGCTCACCTGGGGAAAGGTCGATGGTGCTACCTCCTACGACCTTAAGGTCGACGGCACTGTGTTTGCCGTGGGTGATGCGGCCGAGTTCACGCACACCGACCTCGCCTACAATAGCAAGCACACCTACCAGATTCGTTCGCGCAACGCCGAGGGTTACTCCGCCTGGAGCGATGTGCTCGAGGCGAACTCCGCACTCGATCCGTGGCGGAACGTCCCCGACGCCGAGCAAATCACCTGGGAGGGCTCACTTTACGGCAGCCATAAGGCCGAGCTCGCCTTCGACCATGAGTTCCAGTCGGGCGACGGCGGTTTCCACTCCGGTGGCAACGATCTGGGCAAGGCGCTTACCGTTGACTATGGACGCGCTTACAAGCTCGATAAGCTCGAGTACTATCCGCGCGATGACGCCGGCAACGGCACTGTGACCAAGATGCGTGTTGAGACGAGTCTCGATGGCGTCCACTGGACGAGCCAGGAGGTCGATTGGGCACGTTCCGCTGATTGTAAGACGGTAGCGTTTGACGGCACCGTGGCCGCCCGTTACGTGCGCATGACACCGCTCGCCTCGGTCGGCAATTTCTTCTCCGCGTCCGAGATTGCCATCTACAAGACCGACGGCACGGATGGCTTCGCCGTGGGCTCCAACCTCAACAAGGCCACGATCTCCGACGGAGACTACTCCAACATGAAGAACTACCTGGGCCTCGAGAATCGCGAGCCCGATACCCCGACGTTCGGTTCGCAGATCCGCGACCACTTCGCCGACCTCAACGATAACGGCGTTTACGACGTCTACGATTACTCGTTCACCATGGCGGGTCTTGACGGTGGCACTAAACAAAAGGGCAAGGTCGCAGGTTCGCTCGCGGTGATACCGAGCAAGACCGAGGTCGAGGCTGGTGATGAGATCACCGTTGATGTCTATGCGGCCGACGCCAAGAACGTCAACGCCCTGGGCGCTCTCGTCAACTTCAAGAGCGACCAGTTCGAGTTTGTGTCCGAGAGCATCGCGCAGGACGGCTCGACTGCCGGCATGGAGAACCTGTCTCGCGAGAAGGTCCAGTTCGCGGACAGAACGCAGACTATCAATCTCGCCTTTGCCAACCGCGGCGATGGCAAGCTCTACAACGGTACCGGCGCGGTGGCGAGTTTCAAGCTCAAGGCCAAGACCGCCGGCAAGGTCGAACTGCCCTCGACATCTTGGCTCATCGGTCCGGCATGCGACGCGCTTGAGTTTGCGAGCGACGGCACGGTGACGATGCCGGATGTTCCTCAGCCAACGGTCGCCGAGTACGGTCAGGATGCCTTCAACATCACGATGACCAACGATGAGCTCACGACCGACGACGGGACCAACGTCGAGAAACTTATCCAGCAGAAGAGCTATAACGCGCTGTTCGATAATAACGAGGGCGACAACGGCTTTGAGTTCCTATGGGACTGGAGCGGCAACTGGGACAGCGAGGGTAAGCTTCCGAGTTACGTGAAGCTTCCCACCACGATGACATTCGCATTTAAGACGCCGTCGAAACTCGATAGTGTCGAGGTCGTTAACCGCAACGGTGGCAACGGAACCGTGCAGAAGATCAAGGCTGTCGTGACGTTCGAGGATGGCTCGACCCAAGAGTTCGCGGGCGGGGAGTACGATTCCTTCCGGGCTCGCTACGCCTTTGGCCTCTCTGCCGAGAACAAGGGCAAGAAGGCGACCAAGGTCGAGGTCACGCCGCTTGAGGCATCGGGTGACCAGATGCTCACACTGCGTGAGGTCAACTTCAACTACACGCAGGGTGTCGAGGCCATCGAGGGTGTCGAGCTAGGCAAGAACCAGACCGAGTTCTTTGAAGGCGACGTTACGCTCGTCGACGCCAAGGCCACGCCTGAGAGCGCCGGCTACCCCTATGTGACGGTCGAGAGCTCCGACCCCTCCATGGTAAGCGTCTCCGCTGTTCAGGCTGGCGATAGCGTGAGCTACTACCTGCGTGCCAACAAGGCCGGCAAGGCAAAGATCACGGTGGCGTCGGTACTCGACCCCTCCAAGACCGCATCCTATGAGGTCGAGGTCAAGGCTGGTGTCGATACCTCTGCGCTCGTGGCAGCGCTTTCCAAGGCCATGGGCTACAGCGAGTCCGTCTACACTAAGGATTCCTATGCAGCTCTCACCACTGCGGTCGAGGCGGCTCGGAAGCTCCTCGACGGCGGCCAAGGCAGCTATAGCAAGAAGGATGTCGCAGACGCCACAGCCAAGATCGAGAAGGCAATCGACGGCCTCAAGATGCGCCCTGTCGATGAGAAGATTCTCATCAACACGCCCGAGAACCGCAAGAACGTCAAGGTGGCCGGCTTCTCGAGTGAGGCCGACTACGAGGGCAGCAACGCCGTCAACGCTCTCGACGGCGACGAGCGGACGCTTTGGCACAGCGACTGGGCCCATGGGACCGGTATGCCCCAGTATCTGAGTGTCGACCTGGGCCGCGACTACGATCTCACCGACGTTACATTCCTGCCGCGCCAGGACGGCGGCACTAACGGCGATATCTTCGAGGCCGAGATACTGGTCTCCGACACTGCCGACGGTTGTGAGATGGGCACCGCCGTATCGATGGGTACGTTTGCCTTCGACAACGACGGCCACGTACTCACCGACCGTGGCGACTGGAAACAGATGAGCTTTGGCGCCGCGCGCGGTCGCTACGTGACCGTCAAGGTGATTCACGCCGGCGGTGGCGACGTCGATGCCTACTGCAGCGTGGCGGAGCTCAAGTTCTACGGTACGGCCGTTCCCGATCCGGTGTCGAAGGATGATCTCGCTACCGCGATCGAAAAGGTTGATGCCGAGGTTGCTGCCGGCGACCTCAAGGCCGGTGACTACACCGAGGCCTCCTGGACGGCGCTCGAGAACGCCCTGGCGAGCGCCCGCGCCATCTTGAGCGACGAGAACGCCACGCAGGACGAGGTCGACCAGGCGCTCAGGGCGCTCGAGAGCGCCCGCGGCGCGCTCGAGAAGACCCCGGTGGCCCCGGTCGAGAATCCGACTAAGAAGCAGCTCAAGGCCCTGGTCAAGCAGGCGAAGGAGACTGACACCAGGGGCAAGACGGCCGAGTCTGTCAAGGCCCTGACGGATGCCATTACCTACGCCGAGGACGTCTTGGGTGATGAGAATGCTTCCGACACCCAGCTCCAGGCGGCCTATGACCAGCTCAAGCTGGCTATTGAGAGCCTCAAGGATGCCGATTCCGGCAATCAGGGCGGCTCGGGCAACCAGGGTTCCGGCAATGGCTCGAACGGCGGCAACCAGGCGGGCAAGCCTGCAGGCGACAAGGCCCAGGGCAGCAAGAAGAACGGTTCGGCGATTCCCAATACCGGAGACCAGACGGCGGCGACCGTCGCGACCGTCGGTGGTCTTGGCGCCATCATCGCCGCGATCGGCGCTCTCTTCCATCGTCGCAGCAAGGCTAAGTAGCCCCAGCAACAGCTAAGCAAGCGTGCCCGCCGTCCCACCCAAGGACGGTGGGCACGCTTTTTGAATGTGGGCGGAAAGCTCCGACCCTTCGGCCTTAATCTCGCAAAGCGTTCCGTCTCCCGCCGAACACATCAGCATCGGCAGCTATACTACTCTCAGTAGTTAAGGGTCGCGGATTCGCCGCGTCACCGCTCTCAACAGGAGGTCTTTGTTTATGGCAGATCAGAAGCCGGTTGTCGGGATCATCATGGGCTCCAAGTCCGATCTGGGCGTTATGGAAGGTTGCACCGCCGAGCTCGAGGCGCTAGGCGTGCCCTATGAGCTCGTGATTGAAAGCGCGCACCGTACGCCGGCGAAGGTCCATGAGTGGGCCTCGACTGCTGCTGACCGCGGCATCAAGGTGATTATCGCTGCTGCCGGCAAGGCTGCTCACCTGGGCGGTGTCGTGGCGGCCTTTACGCCGCTGCCGGTCATCGGCGTGCCTATGAAGACGAGCGATCTGGGTGGTATGGACTCGCTGCTGTCGATGGTGCAGATGCCCTCGGGCGTGCCCGTTGCCTGTGTGGCCATTAACGGTGCCAAGAACGCTGCCATCTACGCCACGCAGATTCTGGGCGCCTGCGACCCCGAGTACCGCAAGGTTATCGAAAAGATGAAGCAGGAGATGGCTGACGCCTAAGCGTTCCGCCGTTTCACCGCAGTATAAGGAGAGCCATGTCCGATTATCAGGGAAAGCGTTTTTCGGCTTCTCAGATTCCCGATCCAGCCACGTCGGGAGCAGCCCGCGCGCCGCAGCAGGGTCGGACATCCTCTCCTCAGCAGCCGCGCGCGCCGCGCCCCGTGACGCCGGCGAAGCATCGCCGTCAGGATACTCCTGCTGCATATCGTCCTTCGTCATACAGTACGGCCAAGAAGTCACCTCGCTCTTCGGCGCATACCGCGCCATCGAGCTATACCGAGCCGCCGCGCAAAAAGCGCCGCTCCGTTATCCCCATCTTGCTCATCATTATCGGCATCGGCCTAATCGTTGCTGCGGCCGCCATCTTTATCAACGCGCAGATTGGCTACAAGCAGGCGAGCGAGTCGTATCAAAAGATCGAAAAACAATATGTGAGCGACAAGGACGCCAGCGGCGTGCCGATTATCGACTTCAATGCGCTTGCCCAGACAAATCCCGAGGTTGTGGGTTGGATTTACGCGCCCGGCACCAACATCAACTACCCCGTGGTGCAGACCAACAACAACTCCAAGTACCTCAACACGCTGTTCGACGGCACCGCCAATGCCTCGGGAGCCATCTTCTTGGATAGCGACGACACCGCGCCGGGCATGGTGGATCAGCAGACCACGATTTACGGTCATCACATGAACGACGGTTCGATGTTCAACGTGATTTCGGGTACGACCGATCAGGCGACGTTCGACAGCATAGAATACGTGTACTACATTACGCGCGATGCGACGTATAAGTTGCGCCCACTGGCGACCAAGGTGGTCGAGGACACGTATGCCAAGGCGCGCACGCCCAACTTTGAGGGCGATGACGGACTGAAGAATTACCTGTCCGAGATGCTTGCCGGTGCCTCTGCCGTGGCGAGCGATGCCACCGATCGTGCCGTTTCGGCAACCAAGGTCGTAACGCTTGTGACTTGCCGTTCGCTGTCATTTAGCAATACGCGCGCAGTCATGGTACTCACGCCGGTCGAGGAATAAGTGGTTCGAGAGTAGCTAAAAGAGCCCCGTCCCAAATGAGCTACTCGATGACGGTAAAAAGGAGAAATGGTGCTTGAAAGCGGCAAATCGATGCCTTCGGTTGATGCTTGGCTGCGCGAAGCCAAGGCCGATGTTTCTGCGGCTGATTGTGGAATGTACCTGACACACAACGGCGTGGTGCGTGCGACGCCCAAGGCCGAGGTGCGTGGGGTCGAGACAGATGGTGTGGCGCCTGGGCATAAGGTGGGCGGCATGGTGTTTGGCTTCGATGCCGAAAAGGTGCAGGCCGCTATCGAGGCAACGCGCGCGATGCCGGGTATCGGCTATGTACGCGTGTGGCTGGCGAGCGGCGAGCTTACCGTGGGCGACGACATCATGCTCGTGCTCATTGGTGGGGACATTCGCCCGCATGTGGTCGATGCGCTGCAGGCGCTCGTCGGTACCATCAAAAATGAGTGTGTGAGCGAGGTCGAGCGCGAGGCGTAAGGCCGGCAGCGGCACTCGCCAACAAAAAGCCCGCTGGCAGTTCAATCTGAACTGCCTCCCATTTCTTGGACATGAGAAATGGGAGGCTTTCTTTATGCGCGTTGATTTGAGAGTGAAGCATGATGTCGAGGCCAGGAAGGCGGCCATAGGGCTCTTCGAGCTCGGGCACGGGTATAAATCTGCCGCGATTGCCCTTTCGCTTCCCGCGGAAGCCGTGAGAAGATGGCAGGAGATATACCGCGCATTCGGGAGCGAGGTGCTGCTACGCATGGACGGAAAGCAGGGCAGGTACACATACGAACAGAAGGTCGCCGCCGCCTCCGTCGTCGACGGCGGCATGACGAAGACCGAGGCGATGGCGGCGTTCGGCATAATGTCGATGTCGCCGCTCAAGAAGTGGTGCGCACTATACCGCCGGGGCGGCGCGGAGGCCCTGCGCCCGAGGCCCAAGGGCCGCCCGAGCGGTTCCAAGGCGAGGCCGCGGACCCGCGAGGAGGAGCTCGAGGAGCGGTGCCGTAGGCTCGAGGCCGAGGTGGCCTACCTAAAATAATTACGCGCCCTGGTCGAGAGGGACGGGCTCTGACCAGGGCGAAGGCCGAAGCGGTCGCGGCCCTGCGCGCCGAGGGGCACGCGCTCGGGCACCTGCTCGCATGCGCCGAGCTCAAGCGGTCGACCTACTACTACGCCCTCGCGCACCCGCCGAGGCCAACGCGCCCCGAGCTCTGGGAGGCGGCCGCCGAGATCTTCTCGCGCACCGCCAACGGCTGCGGGCACCGGCAGATAGCGATGTGCCTCAGGGCGGAAGAGGGGGCCGTGATAGCCGACAAGACCGTGCTCAAGATGATGCGCGAGATGGGGATTCGCTGCGGTATCAGACGCGAGACGGCCTACCACAGGTACAACTCGTACAGGGGCGTCGTCGGCAGAACGTTCGAGAACGTGATCGCGAGGGATTTCGACGCCGGGGCCCCGTGGCGGAAGCTGGGAACGGACGTCACCGAGTCCAAGGTGGCGGGCGGCAAGGCCTACTGGGCCCCGACGCTGGACTTCTGCACCAAGGAGATCGTGGCGAGCGACATATCGACCACGCCCGACATGGCACAGCAGGTGAGGATGCTCGACGAGCTGCTGTCCAAGATCCCCGAGGGCGCCGCCCCGACCATGCACTCGGACCGGGGCTGGCAGTACCAGCACGCCTCATACACATCTAGGCTCGAGGCCGCCGGCATCGTCCAGAGCATGTCCAGGAAGGCGAACTGCATCGACAACGCCGCCACCGAGCAGCTCTTCGGCCACGTCAAGGACGAGTTCTACCGGGGCCGCGAGTGGAAGACGTTCGAGGATTTCAAACGCGACCTGGAGGAATATATAGTCCACTGGAACACGCGCCGGAGGCAGGTAAGATTGAAGGGCCTGACCCCGGAGGAGTTCCGGAATCAGGCCCTCGCGGCCTAGTCGCTATTTAGGGCGTCCAAGATTTGGGACGCAGTTCAATCAGTCTGCCAGCGGGCTTTTCTGTGCGTTGGATAATCTCGGCATTGCGTGACGCTACACGCGCGTCGCATCCTTGGGGCTCATGGTCATGCTCTGGAAGCGGTTCTCCATGTAGTCGTTATCAAAATACTTGCCGTAGAACTGCGCGACGGGAATATCCGGCTCCGTGCCGTTGACGCGCTGGTACCAGTAGTCGAGCGACTGCAGCGTCATGACGCCGTCGACCAGCATAATGACGGTAAAGATGACGGTAGCCGAGTAGCGACTCTTCCACGGAATCATGTTGATGAGCTTGAGCAGCCTCGGCAGCAGCAGCTTGATCCAGATAAGGCCACCCAGGCCCCACAGGCAGGCAAAGCCCGTGCAGGTGCGTCCGCCCGTAAGGACGGCGAGTGGGTCGGGCATACCGAACAGCTTCATGTGCGAGTAGCTCCACGAGACCACGCCAAACGCGGTCTGCATAAACCAGCCCACGAACACCTCAAAGCTGGCGCCGAGCAGGGCGCTCACCAGGAAAATGATGATGGGGTTCTTTTTGTAGAAGCGGTTAAGCACCATGGTCATGAGCACGGCGCCAAATCCGTAGATGGGGCTGAAGGGGCCAAACAGCATGCCGGCGCGGTTCTGATAGACGCCCGGGTCGTCGACTGTCATGTGCCAGATGTCCTCGGCGATCAGGCCGAGTATGCAGCAGACAAAGAACACCCAGAACAGGTTGAAGTAGTTGAGCTTGATGTAGCCCTCGCCAGTTTCATCGCGGCCGAGCATGCCCTCGGCGGCGGCGTCGCGGTCGAGCATCTCCTGCAGGCGGCGCTGCAGTTCGCGCTCCTGACGAAGCGTGGGGTCGACGGTTGCCGAAAGTGCAACGAGGATGCCGAGCTGGATCGCGGGACGCAGCAGGAAGGGCCCGATGCCCTGGAGCATCACGTCGACCAAAAGCTCGACGACGGTGAATGCAATAAGGATGTAGGACAGGCGGGCGGCGTTGCGGCGCTGGTTTTTGATAAGGTCCAGGCCAAAGATGATTAGGATGACGGCACTTGCCGCAGAGAGCATGATGCCGGCGACGATAAGGCCGACTGCGACGAGCGTGTTGTCGCCGAGCTTTTCGGTGGCGTTGCCGTTAACAAGTGCCGTGATGACCTGCCACATAAAGGCAGCGACCGACGGGAGCGTGCCCACGCCGGAAAGGATGCACAGGACGGCGTACACCTTAATGATGAGGGGGATCTTCTTGACCTCCGTGGCGCTGGGGACGCTGGGGTCGAGTTCGTTTCGATCCATACAGAACCTTTCTCGCTTTGTTGTAGGTTATAAGGATACGCCGCCGACCTGCCAAAAGACAGGACGAACGTCCCAATTGCAACTTTGTAATCCCCAACGGCGGACGCGGCGGCCATCTGGGGGTGCGGGCACTTACGCTGGACAGACCGATAAAATGTTTGGCTGCAAAACGGATTATAAGCTCGGTGGGCTTTTAAAAAGCGCTGTTCATGCGCGGGAGTGCTTGTCTTGCCGTGCGTATAATAGGGCAGGTAACGCCAAATAACGAGGCTCTGAGGGGATGCCATGTCTCAAGAAACCATCCACGCGGCCGAGCGTGCCGCGGGACAGGTGAACACCATGTCGACGTATGATCCGGACTCCGACCAGCTGCATGAGGAATGTGGCATTTTCGGCGTATGGGCGCCCGATCGCGACGTGGCTCGACTGACGTACTTTGGTCTGCGTGCACTGCAGCACCGTGGCCAGGAATCGGCGGGAATCGCCGTGGGTGACGGCGGCACGGTTATGGTTCGCAAAGACCTGGGGCTGCTCGATCGCGTGTTCTCCAACGCCGACCTGTCGACGCTCTCCGGCCAGCTGGCCGTGGGCCACGTGCGCTATGGCACCGCCGGTGCCAAGAGCTGGGAAGCCTCTCAGCCGCACCTCTCTACCATCAACAGCGTCATTATCGCGCTTGCTCACAACGGCACCCTCGTCAACACCGACGAGCTGCGCCGTCAGCTGATCGAGCTGGGCGTGCCGTTCCTCTCCAATTCGGATTCTGAGGTTGCGACCAAACTCATCGGCTACTTTACCCAGCGTACAGGTCATCTGCGCGAGGGTATTCGCAAGACCATGGAGCTCGTGCGCGGCGGCTACGCCATGACGCTCATCAACGAGCAGGCGCTCTACGCGTTCCGCGATCCACACGGCATTCGCCCGCTCGTGCTGGGCAAGCTGGTGGACGAGGGTCTGGACCAAGCCGATGCCGCAGCCGTTTCGCAGCTGCCGTCGCAGGACGGCGCCGCGACGGTTGACTCCGCCGTCCGTGTCACGCGCGCCGGCGGCTGGGTCGTTGCTTCCGAGACCTGCGCACTCGACATCGTGGGTGCCGAGTACGTCCGTGACGTCCGTCCCGGCGAGATCTTGCGCATCAGCGCCGAGGGTCTGGTATCCGAGCAGGGCGTGCCTGCAGCCGAAGAGCCCGCCAACTGCATCTTTGAGCAGGTCTACTTTGCCCGCCCCGACTCCATCATGAACGGCAAGAGCGTCTATGCCTGCCGTTACGACATGGGTCGTCAGCTGGCACATGAGGAGCCCGTCGAGGCCGACCTGGTCATCGGCGTGCCCGACTCCGGCCTGCCGCCCGCGGAGGGGTATTCGCACGAGAGCGGTATTCCCTTTGGCGAGGGCCTTATCAAGAACCGCTACGTGGGCCGTACGTTTATCGAGCCTACGCAGGAGTTGCGCGCCATGGGCGTGCGTATGAAACTCAACCCGCTGCGCGACAATATCGAGGGCAAGCGCCTGGTCGTCATCGACGACTCCATCGTGCGCGGCACCACCATGGTGCAGCTCGTCAAGATGCTGCGCAACGCCGGCGCCAAGGAGATTCACATCCGCATCAACTCGCCCAAGGTCATTTGGCCGTGCTTCTACGGTATCGATACCGACGTGCAGTCGCAGCTTATCAGCGCCAACAAGACGGTCGACGAGATTTGCGAGTATATCGGCGCCGATTCGTTGGCCTTCCTTTCGGTCGAGGGCCTGCTTAAGGTCATGCCCAAGGGCGGCTACTGCGACGCGTGCTTTACCGGCCGCTATCCCGTGGCGATTCCCGAGAGCTTTGGCCGCGACAAGTTTATGGAGGGCTTTAAGCCCCGCAACCTGGACAAGCCGCTGTACTTTGACGACGACGCCGTGGTCGAGAAATACGACGACCGCAGCTGGGAAGAGGAGCACGGCGAGGCCTAAAACCTGCCATATGGGGACAGGTATATTTTGGTAGGTTTTACCTGCTGTTTTGTTGATATGACGGCGGGTGCTGTTATGGCGCGCGCCGAAATGAACGCAACTATGAGCACCGTTTGGCGCACGCGCGGCGCCACGGTAGTGGGAGAGGAAGGCTCAGATGAGCGACAGCAAGCATGTGACGTACGAGGACGCCGGCGTCGATACCGCCGAGGGCGGCCGCGCCGTCGACGCGATTAAGCAGATGGTCAAGGATACCAACCGCCCCGAGGCTATCGGCGGTATCGGCGGCTTCGGTGGCCTGTTCTCGGCCGCCGCGCTTAAGGATATGGAAGACCCGATCCTGATCAGCGGTACCGACGGCGTGGGCACCAAGCTCGTGCTCGCCCAGATCATGGACCGTCACGAGACGGTGGGCCAGGACCTGGTCGCTATGTGCGTCAACGATATTCTGGCTTCGGGCGCCGAGCCGCTGTTCTTCCTGGACTACGTTGCCATCGGTCACATCGAGGCCGAGCACATGGCAAAGATCATCAAGGGTGTGGCCGACGGCTGCAAGCTCGCGGGCTGCGCGCTCGTGGGCGGCGAGATGGCCGAGCACCCGGGCGTCATGGCTCCTGCCGACTACGACCTTGCCGGATTTACCGTGGGCGTCGTCGACCGTCCCAAGATGCTCGACCCCGCAAACGTCCGCCCGGGCGATGTGATCCTGGGCCTGCCTTCCACCGGCGTGCACTCCAACGGCTACTCGCTCGTGCGTAAGGTCATTGGCGTCGACGGCGTTAAGCCGGGCACGCCCGAGGCCGTCGCTAAGGCCGAGGAGCTGAGCCGTCCGCTCGAGGAGCTCGGCGGTGCATCGCTGGCAGACGCTCTGTTGGCCCCCACGCGCATCTACGTCAAGCCGATCCTGGAGCTGCTGCGCGGCGGCGCCAACGTGCACGCCATCGCCCACATCACTGGCGGCGGTATTACCGAGAACCTCAACCGCGCGCTTGCCGACGACGTTGACGCCGTGGTCACCCGCAACGGTGCCGAGATGGGCTGGGACGTTCCGCCCGTCATTACCTACGTGTCGCGCCAGGCCGAGCTTGCGCCCAACGAGGCTTGCAAGACCTTCAACATGGGCGTCGGCCTGTGCCTGATCGTCGCCCCCGAGGACGAGGCTGCCGTGACCGAGGCTCTGGTCGCGCTGGGCGAGAAACCGTTCCGCGTGGGCGAGTGCGTCGAGGGCTCCGGTGAGGTCGTGTACTCCGATGAGCGCTAACGAGCAGATGGCTGCCGCCGAGGGCCTGGACTTTGTGCCCTATACCCGTCCGACCGGCACCGATACGGCCGAGCCGCTTAAGATCGGTGTGCTCATCAGCGGTTCGGGTACCAACCTGCAAGCGCTGATCGATCTGATTGCCGCCGGCAAGCTTAACGCTTCGATTGAGCTTGTGGTGTCGAGCCGTCCTTCGGCTAAGGGTTTGCAGCGCGCTGAGCGCGCGGGCATCCAGACGCTCACGCTGTCCAAGGATGTCTATGCCGACCCCATCGCCGCCGACGAGATCATCGCGCACGAGCTGCTCGAGCGCGGTTGCGAGTATGTGATCATGGCTGGCTACATGCGCATGGTGCACACGCCTCTGCTGGCGGCGTTTCCCAACCGCGTGGTCAACTTGCATCCGGCGCTGCTGCCGAGCTTTACCGGTGCGCATGCGATTGACGATGCCTTTGCGCGCGGCGTCAAGGTAACTGGCGTGACCGTGCATTTTGCCAACGAGGTCTACGACAACGGTCCCATCATCGCTCAGCGTGCGCTGGCTGTTGAGGAGGGCTGGGATGTCGATACGCTCGAGGAACACATCCACGCGATTGAGCACGTGCTGTATCCCGAGGTCGTGCAAATGCTCGCCGACGGCCGCGTCCACGTGCTGAAGAGCGGCAAGGTCGCAATTGACACGCCTCGCGGCTAGCGGTGCACAGTACAATTTAGTTGAGTGGTCAGGGTGGTCATTGGCGCCAAGGCGCGCGTGGCCACCTTTTGTTTTGGGTAGTCATCGGGGACGTTCTTGAATGACTAGGTGAGAGAGGTGAGCGCATGGCGGATAACGAAGCGCTGTTTACGCCCGAGCTGGTGTTTTTTGATTGGGAGTGTGCGACGCCGGATGAGGTGTTTGCGCAGCTCGAGGACGAGCTCGCTCCGCGCGGCTACATTGCCGAGGGTTGGCTCGACGCCGTCCGCACGCGCGAGGACGCCTATCCCACGGGTCTCGCTATGCCGGCGGCAAACATCGCCATTCCGCATACCGATCCGGGATTTGTGGCCAAGCCCTATATCGCGGTGGTAAAGCCCGCTGCACCTGTGACGTTCAACGCGATGGCGGGTATGGGCGCCCCGGTGCCGGCGCAGATTATCATCAATCTGGGCATTGCCGAGCCGGGCGGCCAGGTCGAGGCCCTGCAAGCGCTTATGAATATCTTTATGGATGCCGACGCTGCAGCCGATGTACTCGGCCAGACCACGCCGCAGGGCATGGTCGACGCCATCCGCCGCCACTTTTAAGGCTGGCACTTGGGGGCTGTCCCCATCTGCCGGCAGAAAAGGAACGTCCCTAGCTGCCAACTGCCAGACCTGTCCCCTTTGCACCAAAATGGTGCAGATTAACCCGTCTCCCCTGCACCAGGTGTGTCGCGGGGGCTGCGTTGTGACACAATGGCGTTTGTTCGATTCGTGATGCGAAAGGCCAAACATGGCAAACAAGAAAAAGAACCCCGAGGTCGCGCCGACGCCCGAGCAGCAGGCCCGCGCCGCCTCCAGCTCTCGCAAGAAGCAGCGCAAGACGTACGTGTCCAAGACCGTCAAGATTGTCCTGGTGGTCATCGGCGTGCTGGCGATGCTGCTCTCCGTCTCGGCCATGGCGTGCTCCGGCCTGATGTCGCAGACCGAAAGCGCCAGCTCGGGCTACAAGCTCACCGGCGGCGTTGCCGCCACCATCAACGGCACCAACCTCACCGAGGATACCGTGACCAAGCAGATTATGAGCATGCGCACGTCCTATGGTTATACCAAGGACAAGGATTGGGCGCAGTACCTGGTCAACAACGACCTTACGCCCAAGAAGTACCGCAAACAGCTCATCGATTCCTACGCGCAGCAGATTCTGCTTCAGCAGGCGCAGAAGGAAAACGGCGTGACGGTGTCGGACGAGGAGGTCGAGAAGGCTTGGAAGGACGCATGCAAGAGCGCGGGCGGTGCCAAGGCCTTTAAGAAGACCCTCAAGACCTACGGCTATACCGAGGATACCTACAAGGATTCGCTCAAGGAGAGTCTGGCGCAGCAGAAACTCAAGGATGCCGTCGCGCCCACGAGCAAGCCCAAGGACAGCGAGATCGTCGATTACATCAACGAAAACCTGTCCAGCTACAACGACGCCCGCCGCTCGTCGAACATCCTGATCAAGGTTGATTCCGACGCTTCCGACGAGAACAAGGCTGCCGCCAAGGCCAAGGCGCAGGAGTGCCTGGACAAGATCAACTCCGGTGAGCTGAGCTTTGAGGACGCCGTTGAGCAGTACTCCGAGGACACCGGTTCCAAGGAGAAGAAGGGCGATGTGGGTTGGGATAAGCTCACCACCTTTGTCGACAGCTACCAGACGGCGCTCGAGGGGCTCAACAAGGGCGACGTGAGCGAAGTCATCGAGTCGACCTATGGCTACCACATCATCAAGTGCACCGACTACTTCCATGTCGATAATCAGGTTGATGACATCAACCAGGTGCCCAAGGCCATCAAAAAGTACGTCTCCAACGTGGTGAAGACGCAGGCAGAGAGCACTGCGTACAGCGAGTGGCTGGAGCAGTACAAGAAGGATGCCGACATCACCGTCAACCCCATGCCCAAGGACGTGCCGTACAACGTCAGCCTGAAGGGCGTTACCAAGAGTTCGACCGACGATTCGTCGACGACTGAGTAATCATGGGGCGGTGCTCGCGCGAGTGCCGCCCACGCTATTAGAGAGGATTTGCAGATGACCAACGAAGAGCTGCAGAAGGAAATGATCGCGGCCATGAAGGCTAAGGACAAGGTTCGCCTGTCCATCATTCGCCAGGTCAAGGCCGAGGTGAAGAATATCGAGGTTAACGAGCGCCGCGATGTGACCGAGGAAGACGTCAACAGCATGATCAAGCGTCTGATTAAGCAGACGAGCGAGACGCTGGAGATGTCCATCAAGGCCGGCACCGACCAAGAGCGTACCGACAACCTGACCGAGCAGGTCAAGATTCTGGAGAGCCTTCTGCCCGCGCAGGTTTCGGGCGAGGAGCTCGAGGCCCTGATCGAGCAGGTCATCGCCGAGCTGGGCGCCACGTCCAAGAAGCAGATGGGCCAGGTCATGGGCGCTCTGGGTAAGGCCACTGGCGGCAACTTCGATAAGCCGGCAGCAGCAAAGATCGTTGGAGCCAAACTCGCATAGGGGCCTAGCGGTACATAGTTGATATCGAGGGGGCGTGACCATTGCGGTCGCGCCCCTTTTTGCTGGGCTGGGCACTCATTGGGGACAGACTCAAATTGAGTGCCCACGGGGGGGGGTACTCATTTAAGTCTGTGCCCAATGAGTGGGCGGAAGGTTGCGGGTTCTTTACGGGGATGTAGCGTGGGCTGCGGAAACGTGGTTCTTTCCGTACAATAGTTCAACTCGTGTAAACGCAGGGAAGGGACATTCATGGCAGACATGATCGAGATCAAGCATCTCAACAAGTACTTTGGCGACCTGCATGTGCTCAAAGATATCAACCTCACCGTCAAGCGCGGCGAGAAGCTCGTAATGATCGGGCCTTCTGGTTCGGGTAAGTCGACGCTCATCCGTTGCGTCGATTATCTGGAGGAGCCTACGTCGGGCGAGGTCGTCATCGACGGTACGCCGCTCACCAAAAAGAATCACCTGGAGATGGCTCGCAAGTACAGCTCCATGGTGTTTCAGCAGTTCAACCTGTATCCCAACATGACGGTGCTCGGCAATCTGACGCTCGCGCCCATCAAGCTGCAAAAGAAGAGCAAGGAGGAGGCGACCGAGATCGCCATCGCCGCACTCAAGCGCGTCGGCATGGCGCATAAGGCCGGCGAGTATCCGCAGAATCTCTCGGGTGGTCAGCAGCAGCGCATCGCCATCGCCCGTGCCCTGTGTACCAAGCAGCCCATCATCCTGTTTGACGAGCCGACCTCGGCGCTCGACCCCGAGATGGTCCAGGAGGTTCTGGACGTTATGATTGAGCTTGCGCAGGAGGACATCACCATGATCTGCGTGACGCATGAGATGGGCTTTGCGCGCCAGGTGGCCGACCGCGTCATCTTTATGGAGGACGGCCGCATCCTGGAGGAGGGCACGCCCGAGCACTTCTTCGATAACCCCGAGAACCCGCGCTGCCGCGAGTTCCTGTCCAAGATTCTGCACTAGGCGCGGTGATGGACATGACGGATATGACGAGGGCGGCCGTGTCGCGCCGTCACTTTTTGCAGCTGGCGGGCGCCGGCATGCTCGCGCTGACGGGGACCGCGCTCACCGGTTGCGGCAACTCCACCAGCGGCGAGGGTTCCGACAAGGGATCCAAGCTTGCGGCCATCAAGTCGCGCGGCCATCTGAATGCCGGTGTCAAGAAAGATGTTCCCGGCTACGGCTATTACGACACCGCCAAAGGCCGCTTTGAGGGCATGGAAGTCGATTTGTGCTACCAGATCGCCGCCGCTGTCTTTGGCGTGAGCTACAAGGAAGCCCGTGCCCAGGAGCTTGTCGAGTTTACCGACGTAACGCCCAAGACACGCGGCCCGCTGATCGATAACGGCCAACTCGACGTGGTCGCGGCGACCTACACCATCACCGACGAGCGCAAGAAGAGCTGGGATTTCTCGACGCCGTACCGCACCGACTACGTGGGACTCATGGTCAAGAAGCGTTCGGGCTTTACCTCGATTGAGGACCTGGACGGCAAGGTCATCGGCGTGAGCCAGGGTGCCACCACGCAGGGCCTGATCGAGCAGATGATCAAGGACAACGGCTTTAGCTGTAAGCCCGAGTTTAGGGCTTTTAGTGGCTATCCCATCATCAAGAGTTCGCTCGACGCCGGCAATATCGACGTCTTTGCCATGGACCGCTCCACGCTGGCCGGTTACATGAACGAGACCGTTGAGCTGTTGCAGCCCGAGGTCAAGTTTGGCGAGCAGGGCTACGGCGTGGCGACCAAGAAGGGCTGCGACCTTTCGGCCGTGGTCGATCAGGTGATTTGCGATCGTCTGGCCGACGGCTGGCTCGACCAAGAGGTCAAGACCTGGGGTCTTGTATAGGCGCATCGTCCAAGGAAGGAATCAAATGCTCGAAGGATTATTTGACGCCGACCGTTGGTCGACGACATTTCAAAACATGGGGCCCTTCTGGGAGGGCTTTGGCGTGACGCTACAGGTGGTCGTTGCCGGTCTGCTGCTGTCGCTGGTGCTGGGCACGCTGCTGGGTGTGTTCTCTACCACCCGTTCGCGCGTGCTGCGCGCCATAAGCCGCGTGTACGTGGAGTTTTACCAGAACACCCCGTTGCCCGTGCAGGTGCTCTTTATGTACATGGCTGGTCCGCATTTTTTGCAGGCCATAACCGGTGCCGACCAGCCGGTGCGCATCGCGCCGTTCGTGCTGGGCTTCTTGGGCGTGGGCCTGTATCACGCGGCCTACATCTCGGAGGTTATCCGCACCGGTATCGAGGCGGTTCCGCGCGGTCAGATGGAGGCGGCGCAGAGCCAGGGCTTCACCCGTGCGCAGGCGTACTGGTACATCGTGCTGCCCCAGACATTCAAGATCATTCTGCCGCCGCTGTGTAACCAGGCACTCAACCTAGTCAAGAACACGTCGGTGCTGGCGCTTGTGGCCGGCGGCGACCTTATGTACCGTTCAGACAACTTTGTGAGCCTGTACGGTTACCTGCAGGGATACATCGTCTGCTGCCTTATGTACTTCATCATCTGCTTTCCGCTCGCCATGCTGGTGCAGTGGCTCGAGCGCCGCTCCAAGGAGCGTCCGCGCGGCGTGAGCCTCGCCGAGCTGGGGCTCGACAACGTAGAGGAGGCCTAGCGCATGGAAATCTTCAACGCGACCAACCTGCTCTACATTTGGGGCGGCTTTGTTAAGACGATCGAGATCTCGGCGCTGTCGATTTTTTTCTCGCTCATCTTTGGCACGGTGCTGGCGCTCGTTAAAAGCTATGCGCCCCGCCCGTTTCGTATTTTGGTGAGTGCCTACATCGAGCTGTTCCGTTGCACGCCGAACCTGCTGTGGATCCTGTTTATCTACTTTACGGTGCAGGGTTTGGACATTGTGATTTCGACCATCGCCTTTACGCTGTTTACCAGCGCTGTTATGGCCGAGATTGTGCGCGGCGGTCTTAACTCGATTCCGCGCGGCCAGTTTGAGGCGGCGCAGAGCCAGGGCTTTGGCTTCTTTGCCACCATGCGCTACATCATTCTGCCGCAGACGTTTAAGACGATCATTCCGGCGCTGTTTAGCCAGTGCACGACCGTCATCAAGGACAGCTCGTATCTTTCGGGCATTAACGTGGCCGAGCTCATGTACACGGCAAACGTCGTGATGGCCCACGCGATTGATCTGTCGCAGGTGCTTATGCTCTACGGACTGGTGTTTGCGATGTACTTTGTGCTCAACTTTGGTATCTCGCTGCTGGTCCGAGCTTACCAACGCCGCATCGTAGCCGCATAGCCTGGCTTTCCCTGGCACCCAACCTTGGCCTTCAAACCGTCGCTCGCGTACCAAAGTACGCGTCGCTCCTCTTTCAGGCCAATCTTGGGCACCAGGAAAACCCAGGTACGGTATCGTGGGAATAAGAGATAAACAGCCCTTTTCTCATTTGTTAGAAAGGAATCGCGATGAGCGATCTGGAGAACAAGAAGAATCCTGTGGTCATTACCATCGCGCGCGATTTTGGTGCCGAGGGCCACGAGATTGGCCGAATGCTTGCCAACGAGCTGGGGATTCCGCTGTACGACAACGAGCTGCTGGTGCGTGCGTCGCTGCGCGCGGGCGAGTCGCTCGATAAGATGGCCGCCTATGATGAGCGCCTGGCCGTGGAGAACATGGCGTTTCTGCCCGACCGCTACGATGCCCGTTCGTACTCGGACAAGCTATTCCAAAAGATGAGCCAGGTGATTTTGGACCTGGGCGAGACCGAGAGCTGCATTATCGAAGGCCGCCTGTCCGATTACCTGCTGCGTAACAACCCCAACCACATTGCCGTGTTGGTGACCGCTCCTTTTGAGGACCGCGTCGAGATTGTGCGCAAGAAGCGTGGCCTTAATAAAAAGAAGGGCGCCAAGCTGGTCAAGCAGCAGCAGAAGGCGCGCGAGGCGTTCTATAAGCGCTACAGTGCCGGAAAGTGGAAGATGACGAGCGGTAAGGACATCGTCGTCAACCGCGCCAAGCTGGGCCGCGAGGGCTGCAAAGACGTTATCGCCGCTGCCTACCGCTACAAAGTAGCGCAGCTCGAAGACTAACCGACCAAAACCACCACAAAGGGGACAGGCACCTTTGTGGTGGTTTTTGTTTTAGGCCGAGGGGAAGGCCTTGGCGGCAGTGCCTATCCTCGGCTTTTGCATAGTCTCGATCTGTAACACCAAGCCAGCGAAAATGGCTCTAACTGTTACAGATTTAGATGAACCGTTCGGCCGTCAGCCCAACGTCTTGATCTGTAACACCAGGCGGCATATTTGGTCTCTAACTGTTACAGATTGAGATGCAGCGTGGGCGGCCGGCACAATATCTCGATCTGTAACAACTACAAGGCTCAACAGGGCCTAACTGTTACAGATTGAGATAAAACGACCGGGCAAGTCCCCAACCACCACAAAGGTGCCTGTCCCCTTTGTGGTGGTTGGGGTGGTCGGCATAGAAAAAGTCCCCGCCGGGCGTGTGCTCGACGGGGACTTTGCCGTTTGGTGGCTAGCACTGCAGGTGATTACTCGCCCAGCAGGCTCTTGGTGATGGAAGCGGCGGCCTTCTTGCCGGCGCCCATCGCCAGAATGACCGTAGCGGCACCGGTGACGATGTCGCCGCCGGCCCAGATGCGGGGATCGGTGGTCTGGCCGGTCTCCTCGTCGGCGACGATGTAGCCCCACTTGTTGAGCTCCATCTTGCCGCCGATCTTCTTTGCGAAGGGGTTGGCGTTGGTGCCGATAGCCGAGATCGCGACGTCGCAGGGGATCTCCTCGATGGCGCCCTCGATGGGCACCGGGCGACGACGGCCGGACTCGTCAGGCTCGCCGAGCTCCATCTTCTGGACCTTGACGGCGCACACGGAGCCGTCCTCGCCAGCGACAAACTCGAGCGGGGAGACGAGCGGCAGAACCTCGACGCCCTCGGCCTTAGCATGGTGCAGCTCGGCGCGACGGCAGGGCATCTCGTCCTCGGTACGACGGTAGGCGATGATGGCGTGCTCGGCGCCCAGGCGCTTGGCGGTACGGACGGCGTCCATGGCCACGTTGCCGCCGCCAAAGACAACGACGTTCTTGCCGTGCTTGGTGGGGGTGTCGTACTCGGGGAACTTGTTGGCCTTCATCAGGTTCACGCGGGTGAGGTACTCGTTCGCGAAGAAGACGTTGGGCAGGTTCTCGCCGGGGACGTTGAGGAACTTGGGCAGGCCAGCGCCGGTCGCCACGTAGATGGCGTCGAAGCCCTGCTCGAACAGCTCCTCGGCCGTGGCCATGTTGCCCACGACGGAGTTGTACTCAAACTTGACGCCCATGTCCTCCAAGCCGTCGATCTCGCGCTTGACGACTGCCTTGGGCAGGCGGAACTCGGGGATGCCGTAGACCAGCACGCCGCCGCCGGTGAAGAAGGCCTCGAAGACGGTAACGTCAAAGCCGTTACGGGCGAGCTCGCCGGCGCAGGTGATGCCGGACGGGCCGGAGCCGACGACGGCGACCTTCTTGCCGTTCTTGGGGGCCATCTTGGGCGTGGAAGCGAGCTCGGGGCGGTCACCCAGGAAGCGCTCGAGCTGGCCGATGGCCACGGGCTCGGACTTCTTACCGCGGATGCACTTGCCCTCGCACTGGTTCTCCTGCGGGCAGACGCGGCCGCAGATGGCGGGAAGCATGGAGTCCTCGCGGATGGTATCGAGAGCGCCGCCGAAGTCCTTCGCGCGGATCTGCTCGATAAAGCGGGGGATGTTGATGTTGACGGGGCAGCCCTCAACACAGAACGGCTTCTTGCAGTTGAGGCAGCGCTCGGCCTCGGCCAGCGCCATCTCCTCGGTGAAGCCCTTGTCGACGGGGCGGAAGTCGCAGGCGCGCTCGGCAGCCGGCTCCTCGTTATCGGGGGTGCGGGGCGACTTCATATCGGCAACGAAACGACCGTTAACTAGTGGCATGCGCAGCTCTTTTCCTCATAGGCCTTGAGGGACTCGCCCTCTTCGGAACGGTAAGCGGCCTGGCGGGCACGAAGGTCATCCCAGTCGACCAGGGTGGCATCGAAGTCGGGGCCGTCGACGCAAGCGAACTTGGTCGCGCCGCCCACCTCGACGCGGCAGCAGCCGCACATGCCGGTGCCGTCAACCATGATGGGGTTGAGGGACGCGGTGATGGGGGTGTCGTACTTCTGGGCGGTGAGGGTCGAGAACTTCATCATCGGAACGGGGCCGACGCAGAAGACCTGGCTCACGGCCTTGTCCTGCAGCAGGCGCTCCAGCGGAGCGGTGACAACGCCCTGCTCGCCGTAGGAACCGTCATCGGTGGTGATGTGGATGTGGTCCTCGTCGAGGAGCTCGCGGAACTGGTCCTCCATGAGCAGGAGGTCCTTGGTGCGGGCGCCCATGATGGCGTGGACCTCGTGACCGGTCTCGACCAGGTGCTTGGCGACCGGGAAGGCAATTGCCAGGCCGACGCCGCCGCCAATGACGGCGCAGGGGCCCTCGGCCATCTCGGTGGGAACGCCCAGCGGACCCACGACGTCGCGCAGCGACTCGCCGGCCTCGTAGGTGGACAGCATCTCGGTGGTCTTGCCGATCACCATGAAGATGAACTCGACCCAGCCCTCGTCACCGTTCCAGCCGGCCAGGGTAAACGGGACGCGCTCGCCCGTCTCGTTGGCGCGAACCATGAGGAACTGTCCAGCGTGCGCATGCTTGGCGATTGCGGGCGCCTCGATGCGGAACTTGAACACCTTCTCCGAGAACTGCGTCTTCTCCAGGATCTTATACATAGAACCCCTCTCTTGTTAGGGCTGCCGAACCGTGCCTCCACGGAAATGGGCGGTAGCCCGAATAAAACCGTACGCGCACAGGCGTTGTGCAGACATACGGTGCAAATTATACCCTCATGGACATGCCGTTTACGTGTATCTTCGGCAGGTGGGAAAAGGGTTTATCCACTTCGGCCTACCAAAGGGGGAGAGGTTTATTTTGGCAGGTTTTATCAGGCAAAACGGCAAAGGGGGCCGGCCCGCGCATTGGTGAGGCCGGCCCCCTTTGGGGTGCTATGTGTGCATGGCGGCGCACGGTTTATTGCGATGCCGCAACTGGGGCGTTTCCGCAGGTAAAACCTGCCAAAATAAACCTGTCCCTAAATGGTAGGTTTTAGTGCTTGCCGTTGGCGGAGGCGGCGCCGTTGACGTGGTCGCGGGCGTAGATTACGCCGTGCACGATGGCCAGACCGGCGGCGTCGGCGGCGCGGGCGCAGGTGTCCTGGAAGTTCTCGGCCTCGCGGGCGCGCAGCTGCTTGAGCACATAGTCTGCCACGGCCATCTTGCCGGGAGGGTTGCCGATGCCGGTGCGGATACGGCTAAAGTCGCGGCTGCCCATCTTGTCGATGATGGAGCGCAGGCCGTTGTGGCCGGCGTGGCCACCGCCCACCTTGACGCGCACGTCACCGGCGGGAATGTCAAGCTCGTCGTGGATGACGAGCAGCTCCTCGGCCTTGATCTTGTACTCGCGGCAGAGCTTGGAGATGGGTCCGCCCGAGGTATTCATATACGACTGCGGCTTGACCAGCACGATCTGGCGCTTGCCACCCTCTTCCTCGGGATCGTTGATGTTGATGAGCGCGACCTCGGCGCCTGCCTGGTTTTTCCAGTAGGTGACACCGGCCTGACGGGCCAACTCGTCGATTGCTTTGAAGCCAGCGTTGTGGCGGGTCTCGGCATACTCATCGCCAGGGTTGCCAAGTCCGGCAACCATGCGAATCTTAAGCGGCTGTGCAGCTGCCATAGGCTTCCTTTCGTTACATAAGAAGTTCGTTCAACGACAAAGGCTACCACGCCCGCCGAAGGCGAGGAAAGGGCACGGCAAAGTCATTTCAGAAAACAGCTGCCCCGAGACAGCAGGAAGCCCGGTAGGCCGGGAGGGGTTATCTAAGCCGACATCCCGCAGCCGCGAAGCGGCGAGGACGTCGGCGTGATAACCCCGCAGGCCTACCGGGCTTCCGGTGGGATGCGAGGGTCAAGCGACTACAGCGCGAAGTCGCCGCCGACGAGCGTGGAGACGGGCTCCTCGTGGTAAACGGCGGAGATGGCCTGAGCGAACTCCTCGGCGACCGAGATAGTCTTGATCTTGCCGCCGACCTCGACGGGGATGGCGTCGGTGACGACGCACTCGACGATGGGGGCATCGTTCAGGCGCTCGATGGCCGGACCGGAGAAGATGCCGTGGGTGGCGCAGACGTAGATGTCGCCGGCGCCCATAGCCTTGAGCTCCTTGACGTTGGCGCACAGGGTGCCAGCGGTGTCGATCATGTCGTCGTTGATGATGCAGGTCTTGCCCTTGATGTCACCGATGATGCCCATGACCTCGGCGGCGTTGTGGCGCGGACGGCCCTTGTGGGCGATGGCCAGGTCGCAGCCGAGCATGTCGGACAGCTTCTTGGCGGCCTTGGCGCGACCCACGTCGGGGGAGACGACAACCAGGTTGTCGGTGTCGAAGTGCATGTCGTTGTAGTACTGGCCAAACAGCGGCAGTGCGGACAGGTGGTTAACCGGGATATCGAAGAAGCCCTGGATCTGGCCCTGGTGCAGGTCGAGGGTGATGATGCGGTTGACGCCGGCACGCTCGAGCAGGTTGGCGACGAGGCGGGCGGTGATGGGCTCGCGCGGGCCGGCCTTGCGGTCCTGGCGGGCATAGCCGTAGTGGGTGATAACGGCGGTGATGGAGCGGGCGGATGCGCGCTTGGCAGCGTCGGTGGCGATGAGCAGCTCCATGAGCATGTCGTTGACGTTGCCGCCGGCCACGGACTGAATCAGGAAGACGTCGGCGCCGCGGACGGTCTCGTCGTAGCGGGCGTAAATCTCACCATTGGCGAACTGCTTTAGCGTAAGGCCCGAAAGCTCGACCCCAAGGTACTCAGCAATCTTCTGAGCGAGGGGACGGTTGGAGGAACCGGAATACACGCGGATGGACTTGCGCATATTCTCCGACTTCTCGGGATCATTAATCGGCATTACCCTTCTCCTTTATACATCGAATGCCATATAGATGCCTTGTTGCATTGTAACCGCGCGGCGGGGTTTATCGGGTCCTGATAACGTCTTTACCGCCAACGGACACGAACCGACCACTCATCCGGTTGCGCAGGTCACGATAGAAAAAGGAGCCGCCCCCATGGAGCAGCTCCTTTTGTGCTTGGTAAAACGTTATACCTCGTCGTCCTCGTGCAGGCGGCGGCGGTAATCGGCGGCCCAGCCCTCAATATTTACCTGACGGGCGCGGCCCAGACCGAGCGCGTCTGCCGGGACCGGCTCGGTGATGACGGAGCCAGCGGCCACGAGCGCGCCGTCGCCGATCTGGGCGGGCGCGACCATCATGGTGTCGGAGCCAATGAAGGCGTCCTTGCCGATGACGGTCTTGTGCTTGTGCACGCCATCGTAGTTGCAGGTGATGGAGCCCGCGCCCACGTTGACGCCGGAGCCCATGGTGGTGTCGCCGATGTAGGACAGGTGCGGCACCTTTGAGCCCTCGCCGATCGTGGACTTCTTGATCTCCACGTGCGTGCCGGCCTTGGAGCCGTCGAGCATGTGGGTGCCCGGGCGCAGGTAAGCGCGCGGGCCGCAGTCGACGCCGTTCTCGATGACGGCCTCGATGGCGATGGTCTCATCGATGGTGCAGCCGCTGCCGACAGTGGTGTCGGTGAGGCGGCTGTTGGGGCCAAGCTGGCACTCCTCGCCCACGGTGACGTGGCCGATCAGGTGCGTCTGCGGCCATACGACGGTGTCGCGGCCGATGGTAGCGTCGGGGCCGATCCAAGCCTGCGTGGGGTCGATGAACGTGACGCCCTCGGCCATCCAGTGCTCGTTGATGCGGTCGCGCGCGATGGCGGTGAGCTGCGCGAGCTGGATACGGCTGTTGACGCCCAGACCGTCGCGGTAGTCGTCGCAGTGGAAGATGGAGACAGCCTGGCCGTGGCCTTTGAGGATCTCGAGCATGTCGGGCAGGTAGTACTCGGATTGCGCGTTGTCGTTGCCGATCTCGTTAATGTGGGCGGCGAGCTGCGCGCCGTCAAAGGCGTAGCAGCCGGCGTTGCACTCCAGCAGCGTGGCGGCCTGCTCGGGCGTGCAGTCCTTCTGCTCGATGATGCGCTCGATCTGACCATCGGCGCCCAGCTTGATGCGGCCGTAGCCAAAAGGATCGGGCGGGGTCATGGTCATGACGGTGCAGGCGAGCTCGCCGGTGGCGACGGTTTGCGCGAACTTGGCGACGGTGTCGGCGGTGATGAGCGGCAGGTCGCCGTTGAGCACCACGACGGGGCCTTGCGTGATGCCACAGGCCTCGAGCGCGACCTTCACGGCGTGACCGGTGCCCAGACGCTCGGTCTGCTCGACGCACTCGACCTTGGTGGCGCTGTTGGCGTAGGCGCCGTCGATGAGGGCGCGCATCTCGTCGGCGTGGCTGCCGATGACAACCACGACGCGGCTGCAGCCGGCCTTGATGGTAGCGTCGACGATCCACTGGACCATGGGCTTACCCAGGATCTTGTGCGAAACCTTGCAGTGGTTCGACTTCATGCGGGTGCCCTCGCCGGCAGCGAGGATAATTGCGGTTGCGTCCATGTGATCTCCTGTTACGTTATAGAGACGTGTGTTTGGAAACGATACACGGCGCAATATGATACCGCAGGCATATGACGAGCGCGTAACGATTGGTTTGCGGCGGTTGAGGCTTGCGCCGCCGGCGTGGCGTTTGCACTGCGTACGTGCGGCGTTGGCGGTGCTGCGGAGCTGTTGTTTGAGCGAGGGGACGGGGGTGCCCGTGGACAACATACGAGAGGAGTTTGGCGGCGAGCCCGTCGCGGCATTCTCGATGTCGCATCCGGCTGTGCCGGCACTCTATATAGTGCTGACGCTGGGGCTCACTATGTTCTCGATGCAGCCGGTACTGATTGCGCTGTCACTTGCGGGCGGGCTGGCGTATGGATTTGCGACGCGTGGGGCTGCCCGCACGCTGGGCGCACTCCGCTGGCAGCTGCCGGTGATTTTGATCGTCGCGGTGCTCAATCCGCTGTTTAGCGCCTCGGGCTCGACGGAGCTGTTCCGTATTGGCATGCGCGCGGTGTATCTGGAGAGCATGGTATACGGCCTGTGCATGGGCGGGCTGTTTGTGGCGAGCGTGCTGTGGTTTGAGGCGGCGGCGTCGATGCTCGAATACGACAAGGTGCTCGCGCTGCTGGGCAATGCCGCACCGGTGATTGCGCTCATGATCTCGATGTGCATGCGGCTTATCCCGCAGTTTTTGCGCCGCGGTCGTACGGTGCTGGCGGTGCAGGATGCGATTGATGTGCCGGGCCGCGCGCCGGCCGACCCCGTGCGCTCGCGTTTGCGGGCATCGAGTGTGTTGATGGGCTGGGGCATGGAAGATTCGCTGGAGCGCGCGGACGCGATGCGCTCGCGCGGGTGGGGTGCCGCGACGCGTCGTACGACGTATGCGCGGTATCGACTGGGGCGCAGCGACGTTGCCGCGCTGGCCGGGCTCGCACTGTTTGGTGCTGCCGCGGTGGCAGTGGCGTGGACCGCGACGACGCAGTATTCGTTTTATCCGCAGCTCTCGGTGCCGGCGCCGTGGCCGGGCTATGTCGTGTACGCTGCCTGGATGGTGCTGCCTTGCGCGTTTCATGCGATTGATGAGAAGAGGTTTGGCTGATGGCTCGGTTGGATAGGGGCCCGGTGTCGGGCGCGGCGTGCGGCCCGGATATTCCGGCGATTGAGGTGCAGGGCCTTAGTTTTGCCTATCCCGGGGCCGAGGCACCGGTGCTCGAGGGGCTTGATTGGCGTGTTCCCCAAGGTGCATTTGCGCTGCTTGTTGGCGGTACCGGTTCGGGTAAGTCGACGCTGCTGTCGCTGCTCAAGCCCGAGATCGCTCCGGCGGGCGAGCGCACTGGTGATGCGCGCGTGCTGGGCGAGAACGTTGCCGACATGGACGTGCGGGCATCGGCGGAGCGCGTGAGCTATGTGTTCCAGGATCCCGAGAACCAGATCGTGTGCGAAACCGTGTGGCACGAGATGGCGTTTGGCCTGGAAAACTTGGGGCTAGCACGTGATGAGATGCGCCGTCGCGTAGCTGAGACCAGCTATTTCTTTGGTCTGGAGGACTGGCTTCATCGCGATACCGATACGCTTTCGGGCGGCCGCAAGCAGCTGCTGTCGCTTGCCGCCGTCCTGGCGCTGTGTCCGCGTGTGCTGCTACTCGACGAGCCCACGTCTCAGCTCGATCCCGTTGCCGAGAAGAATTTTCTGCACGCGCTGTTTCGTGTGAATCGCGAGCTGGGCTGCACGGTTGTTGTGGCTACGCATCAACCGCGCCCAATGCTCGAGTATGCGACGTGTGCGTACCGGATTGAGGACGGTCGCGTGCGCGAGGTGGCGGATATGGCTTCTTTGGGGCGTCGAGAATCGCTGTTTTCCGACGACATGTTGGGGTGGGGTGCCGTCCGATGTGCAAAAAACGGAGTATTCAGCAGGCGTGAGGACAATTTGGGCTCTCTGGAGCCGCCCGGGGACGTATCGAGCGCGAAAAAAAGTTCGGAATTGGACAAATCGTCCGAATTTGTGGCGCAAACGTCGCTCGAGAACGGCTCAGAAGCCTTCCCGCGCACGGATGGGAGCAGAATACTCCAAAAAATGCACGGCGGGTCGGCTACCACCCTGGCAGGGAGCTGGTTTCGCTACGATCGCGCGGGCGGTTGGGTTCTGCGCGGGCTCGACGTGGCGTTTTCGGCCGGTGCGGTGCATGCGATCGTGGGCGGCAACGGATGCGGTAAGTCGACGATGCTCTCGGTGCTGGCGAAGACCGCCAAGCTGCAGCGCGGTCGCATGGTGCGCGGAGCGGCCTCGGCGGCGCTGCTGCCTCAGAACCCCAAAGCATTGCTGGTTGCCGAGACGGTTCGCGATGAGCTGATGGAATGGGCCTCGACCTGCGGATATGACGAGAACTTGGCGCGGGAGCGTGCGGCGAGCTTGGGGCTGTCGGGTCTGGATGGGCGCCATCCGTACGATCTTTCGGGCGGGCAGCGTCAACTGCTTGCATTGGCAAAACTGCTGCTAATCGGCCCCGAACTGCTATTGCTCGATGAGCCCACCAAGGGTCTAGACTTGTTCAGCCGCCGCATCATCGCCCGCGCCCTGCGTGACCATGCGAAGGTTGGTGGCACCGTCATCATGGCGACGCACGACCTGGACTTTGCCGAGCAGGTTGCCGATGACATTTCCATGATGTTTGATGGCGAGATCGCCTGCATGGAGCCGCCGACCGACTTCTTTGCCGACAACGTGTTTTATAGGGCGTGATGGGATGGCGGATTATCGCATCGTGCGCCTACTCGCAAAACTGGAGATACCGCTGCTGCTGGCGGTGCCAGCCGTGATGGCTGCGGCGTTGCTGGCGGGCGTTGAACAGGCGGCACTTGCCATGCTTGTCGTGGTGGCGCTGGTGCTCGCGCTGTTCTTTGCGGGTTACGAGGCGTCGCGCCCGGGACTGCGCCAGATTATGCCCACGCTGGTTCTGGCGGCGTTGGCTGCGGCGGGGCGTATTCTGTTTGGCCCCATTCCCGACTTTAAACCGGTGAGCGCCATCGCCATCATCGCAGGGGCGACGCTCGGACGCCGCAACGGCTTTATGGTTGGAGCGCTGGCGGCACTGACCAGTAATTTCTTTTTTGGACAGGGCATGTGGACGCCGTGGCAGATGTATGCCTGGGGGCTGGTTGGCTATGTTGGCGGCGCGCTAGCGTATGCGGGTGCGTTCGACCGCGTCGACGGCACCGTGCGCATGCCAGCACTGCTGGCGTACGGCTTTGCGTCGGGCCTGCTCTATGGCGTCGTGATCAACGCATATGACATCATTGGTTTTGTACAGCCGCTTACTTGGGCGGGTGCCGTGGCGCGTCTTGCCACGGCAGTGCCGTTCGATATTACGCACGGCCTTGCGACCTGCGTGTTTTTGGCCGCCTTGTACAAGCCTTGGTGCCGTCGCATTAACCGTGTCGTCGTGAAATACAGGCTGTAGGGCTGGTTGCGTCGGGGCGGGAATCAATACTGCCGAAGTGTCATTTCAAAACTATGCCGGTTTACGGGGCTAGATTGGCGCAGGCAGACCATGCCGGCTTTTTTCGAAATAGAGTAAGCCGTTCACCTGCGGTTTTATTATCTCGGAATTGCGTATGGTTGGGGGTTCGCGATTCAGCCCCGTAAACCGGCATAGTTTTGGAATGGCCGGCTGATATGACGGGCATCGTGGCCCTCAGAGAGCCAAATTGATCCATTTTCTTCCGTCCCCAGATGTCCCCAGGGGATCAGTTGACGGCGCTTGCCACGAAACTGGCCCATCTACTACGTTTAGCTTGATACTCCCGACCATGACCGCGTTTTATGAAAAACCGCAGGCTTTCTACCTGCGGTTTTCTTTTTGCGTTGTTCGCTGTGGTTGAGGGTGGTGGCTTAAACGTAGTAGATGGGCGTGTTTCGTGGCGGATGGGTCACGCGGACACCCTCACGAGGCCCAAAATGATCCGTTTTCCTTCGTCTCCGGGGGCAGCTGGAGCTAGAGCTCCAACGTAAGGGTGACGGGGCAGTGGTCGCTGCCGAAGATGTCGCCGCGGATGCCGGTGTCGCGTACGTTGTCGGCGATTGCGTCGCTTACCAGGAAGTAGTCGATGCGCCAGCCGGCGTTGTTCTTGCGGGCATTAAAGCGATAGCTCCACCAGCTGTAGACGCCCTCGACGTCGGGGTTTGCCGCGCGCCAGGTATCGGTAAAACCGGCGTCGAGCAGCTCGGTAAACTTGCCGCGCTCCTCGTCCGAAAAGCCTGCGTTGCCGCGGTTGGACTTGGGGTTCTTAAGGTCGATCTCCTCGTGCGCCACGTTAAAGTCGCCGCAGGTCACGACGGGTTTGCCGGTCTCGCGCTCGAGCGCGTTCAAAAAGCCGCGGTAGGCGTCGTCCCACGCCATGCGCACGTCGATGCGGGCGAGTTCATTTTGGGCGTTGGGCGTATAGACGTCGACAAACCAAAACTTGTCGAACTCGAGCGCGCAGACGCGGCCCTCGGTTACGGTTTGGGCGACGAGTGCGGCCGCCTCACCCTCGCCGGCGTAGGGTAGCAGCGCGTCGGCGTGCAGCACGCGCAGCGGTTCCTGGCGGCTAAAGACCGCAGTGCCCGAATAGCCTTTACGCTCGGCGTAGCTCCAGGTTTGGTGATAGCCGGGCAGGTCAATATCGACCTGGCCTTCTTGCAGCTTGGTCTCTTGCAGCGCCAGGATATCGACGTCGAGTTCTTGCGCGATCTGGATAAAGCTCGGGTCCTTTTTGAGCACGGCGCGCAGGCCGTTGACGTTCCACGAGGCGAAAGTGTAAGTCTGAGGCATGGTGTCCTTTCGACGGGGTTGGCAGGCTTAAGATTAGCGCAACAGGGGCGGGGTGGGCTCCGTGGGCGACGGCGCAATCGCAGCCGCCCCGACCAACATGGACGGAGGACAAACATGACGCAAGCGATAACAGATCCCAAGCAGGCCTCCGCGGCGTTGGCGGAGCTGTTCGACACCCACGAGCGCGTGGTTTTCTTTGGCGGCGCGGGTGTTTCCACGGCAAGCGGCATTCCCGATTTCCGCAGCGTGGACGGTCTGTATCACCAGCGGTTTTCCTATCCGCCCGAGACTATGCTCTCGCACAGCTTTTACGAGACACATCCGGCGGAGTTCTTCGACTTTTACCGCACCAAGATGATCGCGCTTGGCGCCAAGCCCAACTGCTGCCACACCAAGCTGGCCGAGCTGGAGCGTGCCGGCAAGCTCGACGCCGTGGTGACGCAAAACATCGATGGCCTGCATCAGGTGGCCGGTTCACGGCGCGTGTTTGAGCTGCACGGCTCGGTCCACCGCAATATCTGCCAGACGTGCGGCGCGGTCTACAGCGCCGAATGGATTTGCGCGCGCGAGCACGAGGATGCCGTGGGCGTGCCCGTGTGTCCTGCGTGCGGCGGTCGCATCAAGCCCGATGTGGTCCTCTACGAAGAGCCGCTCGATGAGCGTGTGCTTACCGGCGCCGTTGCTGCCATCGCCGCAGCCGACGCCCTCGTCGTGGGCGGAACCTCGCTCGTAGTGTATCCGGCGGCGGGCCTCACGCGTTACTTTACTGGCGATACGCTGGCCATTTGCAATTTGGCGCCCACCGATCAGGATGCAAATGCCGACCTGCTGATTTCTTGCGACATCGCGGCCGCGTTTGCGTTCTAGCCCGTGTGCGCGGATACAATAGAAAGACTGAGTGCAAAGCGACCCCGCCGCCAGCTCCCCAAGCTCGGCGGCGTGGGCATTTTAGGAGGATGTTCATGGCGAACGACAGCAAGACATGGCGGTGCGGAAAGTATGAGCTCAGCTTTGACCGTCCGCGCATCATGGGCGTCCTCAACGTGACGCCCGATTCGGTTAGCGACGGCGGGGAGCACTTCGACCCGGATGCCGCCATCGAGTACGGCCTGGCGATGCTTGACGCCGGCGCCGACATCATCGACGTGGGCGGTGAGTCCACGCGCCCCGGCTTTACCCCGGTTAATCCCGACGAGGAGGCTCGCCGCGTGCTGCCCGTGGTGCGCGCGCTGGCCAAAGAGGGCGCCATCGTCTCGATCGACACGCGCCACGTGGCGGTTGCCAAGGCGGCCGTGCGCTGCGGCGCCTCGATCGTCAACGACGTGACGGGCTTCACCGACCCCAAGATGGTCGAGTTTGTTAAGACGAGCACCTGCGGCGTCATCGTGGTGCATGCCGGCGAGGTCGCCGCGCCCGCACGCACGCACGCAACGGTGCAGCTCGATACCTCGGCTGCGGCGTTTGTTGCCGAGAAGGCGCGTGAGGCGGCTGCCGAGGCCGCGCGTGAGGCTGAGAAGCCGGCTCGCCGCCGTCGCGGCAAGTTGCTGGGCGAGCCTAAGCCGGAGGCCAAGCTTCCGGGCGGCGTGGTGCAGCCCTCGTTGCCGTTTGGCGATCCGGAGCCCGCGCCGGAGCCCACGGACGAGCAGAAGCAGGAGACGCCGGCCGCCGAGCAGGCTGCTGCCGCCGAGACCGTCGCGCCCGCGCCCGAGGCCACCGAGGCCGCATCGGAGCCCAATGACCGCCTGGCCGCCATGATGCGCCGCAGCGCCCGCCGCGAGGAAGCCTACGTGCCCACCTCGCAGCTCCGCCGCTTCACCCTGCCCGATTCGGCGCCCATCATGCGCCGCGTCATGGGCTTTCTGTCCGACCAGGCCCGCGCGCTCATCCACGCCGGCGTGTCGCGCGACCGCATCTGCATCGATCCCGGTCCGGGCTTTGGCAAGACGGCCAACGAGAACATCGTCATCCAGCGCGAGACTGCCAAGATGGCGTCACTGGGCTATCCGCTCATGTGCGCCGTATCGCGCAAGCGCTTTGTGGGCGCCGTCTCGGGCGTGACCGAGGCCGCCGAGCGCGATGCCGCTACGTTTGGCGTGTGCCTGGGCGCCATCCAGGCCGGTGCCAACATCGTGCGCGTGCACGACGCCGCGGGCTTTGCGCAGTTCCTGAACGGCTACTGGGCGGTTGCCAAGCCGCAGCCGCGCCGCGCGTTTGTGGCCGTGGGCTCCAACCTGGGGCATCGCTGTGACAACATCCGCGCCGCACGCGACATGATCGCCGAGATTCCACTCACCTGCGTGTCCAACTCCTCCAAGATCTACGAGAGCGAGCCGGCCTACGAGACGCGCCAGGACGCGTTTGCCAACGCCGTCATCGAGATTAAGACCGAGCTGGCGCCGTTGGTGCTGCTCGACGAGCTCATGAAGATCGAGGCCGAGCTGGGTCGCGACCGCTCCAAAAAGGCCAAGGCCAACGGTCCGCGCACCATCGACTTGGACCTGCTGTGGATGGACGGCGAGACCCACGGCGGCAAAAAACTGCGCCTGCCGCATCCGCTGATCGGCGAGCGTGACTTTGTGCTGGTGCCGCTCGAGGACCTGATGCACGACCCGGCGCGGTTCTTCCGCTATAACGGTGTCGAGGTCAAGGAACCCGAGGATCGCGTGGGCCATATCGTGGGCGAATTGGGGCGTATGTAGATGATCGAGATGAATGCTGTTGTCGCCGGTACCGAGCTCGACGCGGCGCGTGACGCGGGCCGCGAGGGCGTGTCCGCGGGCTGGTGCGCGTGGAGCTTGGGCGATGCTTCGCTGACGTTTTCGCTGGTTGTGCGCCCCGATGTGAACATGCATGCCTTCCACGGCCTGCCGTTTGTGGCCGCGATGGGCATGATGGACGCGCTCGTGGGCACGGCTTCGACGCCGGGGTTGGGCCTTGCCGGTAAAGTGGGTATCCAGTGGCCGAGCGATATCGTGTGCGGTGCGCCTGCGTTTGAGGCGTCGCTCGCGCGTGTTGCCGTGAACGGCGGTGCCGGTGCTGCGGGCATGTTTGCCGCGGTGACGGTTGATATTGAGCGTGCGGCGCTGGGTGAGCTTGGCGTGGATATGGCAGATGAGGCGCTGATCGAGGCATTGGCCGCCGCTGTGCTGACCCGCGTTGACGCCTGGGCGGTTGCCGCCAACACGCCGCAGGGCGCTGCCGGCCCGCTGGCTCCGGTGCTGGGCGAGTACTTTGACATGGTGCCACTGCTGGGTCGTCAGGTCGCGGCGGTGTCGCCCAACGGCTTGCCGCTCGCAGTCGGTGTGTTTGCGGGCCTGGACATCTGGGGCCGCGCGACCATCAAGACCGATGCCGGCGAGCAGGAGTTTCCGCCCGAGGCCGTACGGATTCGCGGACTGTAACGCGAGGCGCCCGCGCTCAAAGATAACGATGACAACGAAGCCCTCTTCGGCCTGTGCCGGGGAGGGTTTCGCCTATCTGGTGAATGGGTTGCCAGCACCCTATTCCTCAAAACTGAAAATCTTTCGATTTTGAGGAATAGAATTAAGCCAGCTCGGCCTTTAACGAGGTATATTCGTTGCAGAGTCTATTCCTCAAAACTGAATAATTTTCGTTTTTGAGGAATAGCGATAGAAGACCGCAGGGAGGCACCAATGAAACTCATCAATAGAACGTCATATATGGACACGTTGACGAGCCTTATTGGCGTACCGGACATCAAGGTCATAACGGGCATTCGCCGTAGCGGTAAGTCAAAATTGCTCGAGGCCCTCCGCGATTACGTGGAGGCAAATCTGTCCAATTCGAATGTCATCCATATCAATTACAACCTCGACGAGTTCGAGGGCCTGCTCGAATATCATGCCCTGCTCGCCTATGTGAAAGAGCATCGAGTGTCCGACAAGCAAAACTTCCTGCTTATCGACGAGGTTCAGATGTGCGACGGCTTTGAACGCGCGATCAACAGCCTCCATGCATCCGAGCAGTACGACATCTTCATCACCGGATCGAACGCCTTTTTGCTGTCGAGCGATCTGTCGACGCTCTTTACGGGGCGTACGTTCGAGATCGAGGTTTTCCCATTCTCGTTTGAGGAGTATCGCTTCTATAGTGACGAGGGCGAGGTCGATCGCGACTTCGATGGGTACGCGAGAACCGGCGGTATGTCCGGCTCTTACCCTTATCCACTGCAGGAGCAGCGCTACCAATATCTCTCCAATGTCTTCAAAACGCTCATCGTGAGGGATATCGTGCAGCGGCATAACGTGAGAAACGAATCGGCACTGCTGCGCATTGCCGATTACATGATGGACAACGTCTCCAACATAACGTCGGCACGCAACATTACGGATGTTTTGAACGCAGATGGGCTAAAGATAACGAACAAAACGGTCGGTGCGTACATGGGGTACCTGTGCGATGCGTTTGCCTTCTATAAAGTTCGCCGGTTCGACATTCGCGGTAAAAAATACCTTAAGAGCGGCGAGAAGTATTACCTGGCAGACCACGCGTTCAAATACGCACTGCTTGGTACACGTGATATGGATTGGGGACGCGTATACGAGAACATGGTGGCCATCGAGCTGCTGCGCCGCGGATACGAGGTATACGTCGGTGTGCTCTATAAAAAGGAAATAGACTTTGTAGCAATCAAGCGAAGCGAGAAGCTCTACATTCAGGTGAGCGACGACATCAGCTCGGATAAGACATTTGAACGCGAGATTTCACCACTGCTGAGCATTGGCGACGCGTACCCCAAGATGATTCTCGCCCGCACGCATCACGAGGCCACGGACCGCAATGGGGTGCAGATCGTGGACCTGGCGAGGTGGTTGTGCGGCGAGGCTTAGCAAAAGGTCCTATTCCTCAAAAACGAAAAAATTTCGATTTTGAGGAATAGGACCGATGCGTTGCCTAGTTCGCCGCTCGCGCTCGACTTAAACCCCGCCTTACCCCAGCTTCTGCATGCGGCGGTAGATTTCGCAGATGCCTTTGATGGTGAGCTGGCCGTCGACTATGTCGAAGGCATCAGTCGAATCGGCGACGATGCTGGCGAGGCCGCCCGTGGCGATAACGGTGGCGTCCTCGCGCCCCAGCTCGCGCTTCATGCGCGTGACCAGGCCCTCGGCCATGGCGGCGGCGCCCGTTACGGCGCCGACCTTGATGCACTCCTCGGTATCGCGGCCGATGGCATGCTCGGGCGCCTCGAGCGGCACGCTGGCGAGCTTGGCGGCTCGGGCGGCGAGCGCGTCCATGGAGATGCGGATACCCGGCGCGATCGCTCCGCCAATGTAATAACCGTCCTCGTCGATGACGTCGATATTGGTTGCGGTGCCAAAGTCCACCACGATCGCTGGGGCGCCGTAGAAGGTCTCGGCAGCGACGGCGTTGGCGATGCGGTCGGCACCAACGGCCTGGGGGCGTGCCGCCCGCAGCTTGGTCACGGCCGCCGTCTGCGGCCCGATGACGATGGCGTCTGCCGCGATGCGGTTGGCCACGGCGTGCCACTCGCACGAAAGCTGTGGCACCACGCCGGCAAAGGCGATCGCGTCGACCGCGCCGAGCGAGAGGTCGTACATCTTAAAGAAACCCATCAGGCGCACGTGGATCTCGTCGGCGGTATAGGAGCGGTCGGTGGGCATACGCCACGACTGCACCAGCTCGTCTCCGTCAAACAGGCCCATGGCCGTCTGCGTGTTTCCCATATCGATAGCGAGCAGCATGTCTACTCCAGGTGTCGGCGTAAAAGGACGCGCACCATTGTATACGTGCCGCCGGCGGCGCTCGGCTGCGATTCGTTCACGGTGATAGGGGCTGAGGGGTTCTAAATATGAAGGAATTATGCTCTACGAGATTTTCCTTGCCGCTTACCGAACTCCCGCGTAATATTCTTTCTTGCGCACATGAGGCGTCCAGACATTGCGGGGTGGAGCAGTCTGGTAGCTCGCCGGGCTCATAACCCGGAGGTCGTAGGTTCAAATCCTGCCCCCGCGACCAAGAACTTGCAGCTCGTCGGCCTAGCCGGCGAGCTTTTTTGTTATTCCGGGACTGTTTTCTCAGTCCAATTTCCAGCCTCTCAAACATAATCTCGATCTGTAACAGGTGGACCCGATTTGGGCGGCTAGGTGTTACAGATTGAGATCTTTCGGCAGGACGGTCTCAGTTTGTCTAAATCTGTAACACGAGGGACGGATTTTGCCGAGTTGTTGTTACAGATTGAGATTTTCTTGCAGGCGGGTCCCGTTTGTCTCGATTTGTAACATCTGGGGCCCATTTTGCCGAGTAACTGTTACAGATCTAGATCTTTCGGCAGACGGGATTGGTTTGTCTCAATCTGTAACAGGTAGGGGTCAAAAGTGGGTCCAGATGTTACAGATCTAGATTGTTAGGGATGGGTCGAGAGGAATGTCTCGATCTGTAACATCTAGGGTCGTTTTTGGCCTGTAGATGTTACAGATTGAGATTTTCCGCCGGGACGGTTTCGGTTTGTCTCGATCTGTAACAGTTGCTCGGCAAAATAGGGTCTTACTGTTACAGATTGAGACAAACCGGCAGCCGGCCCCGCCCCATCCACCTGCCGCTACCTGCTATCTGCCGATTTCCGTTGCGTCGCCGTGCTCCCATGTCATATCCTCTAGACAACTACGCGGCAACATCGCCGCCGCGCCTACAAGAGAGGAATGTCCATGACCGCACCCGCATCCAAACTGCTCCAGCCCATTACGGTTGGCCCCCTTGAGCTTAAAAACCGCATTATGTTCCCGCCGCTGACCACCGGCTACGAGGAGCGCGACGGTTCCATTGGCGAGCGCAGCCTGGCTTTTTACGAGCGCCTGGCCCGTGGCGGCGTGAGCTACATCGTCATCGGCGACGTTGCTCCTGTTATGACCGCAAGCCCCACGCCCAAGTTAGCGACCGACGCCCAGATCCCCACGTTTAAGGCGCTGGCCGACGCCGTTCACAAGCACGGCGCCAAGGTCGCGCTGCAGCTGTTCCACCCCGAGTACGACGTGCCCGGTGTCGGCCGCATGGTCATGGGTTCCATGGCCGCCGCCAAGGCCGCGCAGGAGGCCAAGGCCGCCGGCGACGAGGAGACCTTTGCCGCCAAGATGGCCGAGTCCAACGAGATCCGCAAGCAGGCCTACGCCAAGTTGCACCACGATATGCAGCACTTTGTGAACGAGGCGAGCGTAGAGCAGCTCACCCAGATCAAGGAGGCCATCGCCGCCTCGGCCGCTCGCGCGCAGCAGGCCGGCATTGACGCCATCGAGGTCCACGGCGACCGCTTGGTGGGTTCGCTATGTTCGGCCATCCTCAACAAGCGTACCGACGAGTACGGCGGTTCGTTCGAGAACCGCGTTCGCTATGCGCTCGAGGTCGTCGCCGCCATTAAGGAAGCCGCGCCGCAGCTGATGGTGGAGTACAAGCTCCCCGTGATCATGGAGAACCCCGACGGCACGCCGCGCGGCAAGGGTGGCCTGCAGCCCGACGAGGCCTGCGAGTTCGCCAAGCTGCTCGAGGGCGCGGGCATCGACATGATCCAGGTCGCGCAGGCCAACCACACCGGCAACATGGGCGACACCATTCCGCCCATGGGTGCCATGCCCTACAACTGGACGCTGCCGGTGGCCGAGCGCGTCAAGGCCCTGGTCTCCGTGCCGGTGGCCACCGTCGGCCGTGTTGTTTCGGTCGAGGCCGGCGAGAAGATTCTTGAGGACGGCGCGGCCGACATTATCGCCTATGGCCGCTCGCTCATGTGCGACCCCGACATTGCGCTGAAGGCCGCGACCGGCGAGCCCATCCGCGAGTGCCTCAACTGCAACAAGGGCTGCGTCGATGCGATTCAAAACCGCAAGTACATCTCGTGCGTGCTCAACGCCGAGAACGGCGACGAGGCGACCATCGCCATTAAGCCGGGCGAGGGCGACAAGAAGATCGCCGTGGTGGGCGGCGGTATTGCCGGCCTGGAGGCCGCACGCGTGGCGGCCAAGCGCGGCTACGACGTGACCGTCTATGAGGCGAGCGATCACTTGGGCGGCCAGATTGTGCTGGCGGCCGCGCCTCCGCGCAAGGATGAGATTATGCGCTCGGTCGAGTACTACGAGAAGATTCTGCCCGGCCTGGGCGTGAAGGTTGAGCTCAACCATGCCGCTCGCCCCGCGGACCTCAACGCCGCCGACGCCGCGATTGTGGCCGTGGGCGCGCATGACGTGGTCATCCCCGTTCCGGGCGCCGACTCGGAGAAGGTCGTCTCGAGCTGGGACGTGCTGGCCGGCAAGGTGGAGCTCAGCGGGCGCGTCGCCGTCATTGGCGGTGGCCTGGTGGGTATCGAGACTGCCGAGTACCTGCTGCAGCACGGCTGCGAGGTGGCGATTGTCGAGATGCTCGACAAGATTGCCGCTGGCGAGTCCGAGACCATTCTGCCGCTGATCATGAGCGACTTTGCCGCCCACAACGTGGAACAGCACGTTAAGACCCGCCTGACCGCCATTACCGACGAGGGCGTGGAGGCCGTGCACACCACCGAGGACGGTGCCGAGGAGCCGGTGAAGATCGCCTGCGATTACGTGGTGATGGCCGTGGGCTCCAAGGCCAACGCGTTTGACCTGGATGGCGTGACGGTGCCCGTGACCTGCGTGGGCGACTGCTCGGGCGAGCGCACCGCCGACATCGCGAGCGCCATTCGCACGGCGTATCATGCGGCCAACGAGCTGTAGCTGAACATCGCGGCCAGGCGGGACGGTAGCACGGATCCGTCTCGCCCGGCTGTGTCCCGTCGGGTGTCAACCGGTGCGGGGCCTGCAAGCGCAGCAGGCCCCGCCCTTTTTGTTTTGCTCCGGTGGATGGCAATGCGCGGTAATCATGAGGAGTAAGGACGTCTACTGCCTTGCCGATTACTCAAAATAATTGGGGGAGGGGTTAATAATCATATCCGCTATAGCAAAGGACATAAAGAGATGCCAATTTTGTTGACAAGCGAATGACGATTGGCTGCGAGTCAGCTACCAGCGTAAATAATCGATAAAGAAATGTCGTAAATTGGTGCCAAATGCCCAGATAACACCGCGTCTATTTTAATTAACTGCTTTGAGCAAACAGTAAAATGCTACTATCTAACTTGCACGTAAGAAAGCAGATTAACGGTTAAGGCTAAGAAGTGGCAGGTATGTCGGAAGCAACTAGGACTCGCACGCATGCGCCCGAGGTTAGGCAGCGCGCCGTCGAGGTCCTCCAAGAGGGGGTCGGTCATCGCGCCCTCGCCGCGGAGCTTGGCATTCCCCAGGCCACGGCTCGTCAGTGGGCCCGCGCGTATGCCGTGGGCGGTGCCGACGCCGTTCTCAACGCCGGTTCGCATCATCACACCTATTCGTACGAAGTTAAGCTCGCCGTGGTCAAGGACCGCTTGGAAAACGGCTTAACGGTTCGCGAGGCCATGATCAAGCACAAGATTCCCAGCGAGTCTTCGGTCAAGGCTTGGTGCCGCCAGTATCGCGAGAGCGGTGAGTCCGCGCTGGTTGATAAGCCGCGCGGTCGCAAGCCGCGCGTTAAAAAAGCGGAATAGCGAACGGGATGGTGCGCCCACAGGGGCGCATTTTTCTTGCCGCGCCAACTTTTTGGACCGTCGTGAGCCTACTGGAACATCCTCCAAAGTGGTTAATAAACCGCGCGCAGTGGCCCGTGCGCCCGCCGCCGCGATAGGGGGAGCGTCGCCTCTCTGCTCCAAAGCGGACAGACTCCTTACCCCGTACGCCTAAAACTCCCCAGTTGACCGAAAACCCGCCGTCGCTACTCCTCAACTGAGCTATAACGTTAAACAATTGCAGCGTTTTTGCATGGGGGAGTGATGGTATGACGCTACTGTATTTCCTTACCCTGTTTCCGCTGGTACCGGCGCTGGGCATGCTGCTCGCGCGCGGTGACCGCGCCCGCGATGCGGTAGGGCTTGTAGGCTCCGGCATTATTATGGCGGTGACAGTTGTAGTCGCCGTCATGTTTTTTGGCACGGGTCCTCAGAGCTTTGAGGTCGCCCCCGGCACCTCGCATGTGCTCTCGATCATCAGCTCCGTCATCGACGTAATTCTGTGCGCCGTCATCCTGTACAACGCGTTCAAATATAGGAACGCGCTTACCGGTGTGCTCGGCGTGGTGCAGCTGGTGGGCTCGCTCGCCTTTGCAGCTATGACGCTGCCCGCGACCGAAGCCGTCACGGCAACGCCGCTCTACCTGGATTACATGAGTGTGATCATGGTGCTTGCCGTCGGCATTGTCGGCAGCCTTATCTGCGTGTACGCCCTGGGCTACATGAAGGACTTCCAGGCCCACGACGAGCACGAGGCCGCGCTGCGCGGGCAGGCGGCGCCCGACCGACGCCCGCAGTTCCTGGCGCTTATGTTCCTGTTCCTCTCGGCCATGTTCGTCATCGTGACAAGCGACAACCTTGAGTGGCTGTTCTGTGGCTGGGAAATCACCACCGTGTGCTCGTTCCTCATGATTGGCTACACGCGCACGCCCGAGGCCATAAAAAACGCTTTCACCCAGATCATCCTCAACATGCTGGGCGGCATCGCGTTTTTGGCCGGACTCATATACCTGCACGTTAACGGCATGCCGCTGACCATCTCAGGCATGATCGAGCTTTCCGGCGCCGGAACCGCGCAATCCGCGCTGCTGGTCATGCCGGTCCTGTTGCTGTCGCTTGCCGCGCTCACCAAGGCCGCGCAGATGCCGTTCCACACTTGGCTGTTGGGTGCCATGGTTGCCCCCACGCCCACGAGCGCCCTGCTGCACTCGTCCACCATGGTCAAAGCCGGCGTGTTCCTGATGGTCAAGCTGAGCCCGCTCTATGCCATCTATCCCGTGACCGGCTTTATGGTCACGAGTGTGGGTGCCATCACGTTTTTGCTCGCTGCCCTCATGGCCATCTCGCAGAGCAACGCCAAACGCGTGCTCGCGTACTCCACCATCTCCAACTTGGGCCTTATCAGCGCCTGCCTGGGCGTCGGCGCGCCCGAGGCCGTGTGGGCCGCGATCTTCCTGATCCTGTTCCACACGGTGGCCAAGTCGCTGCTGTTCCTGTGCGTAGGCACGGCCGAGCATCATATCGGCAGCCGCAATATCGAGGACATGGACGGCATGTTCAGCCGCATGCCGCACCTGACGCGCCTGATGATGCTGGGCATTATGGGCATGTTCGTGGCCCCGTTTGGCATGCTCGTGTCCAAGTGGGGCGCCCTGGTGGCGTTTGCGCAGACCGGCAACGTGCTCATGATCATGGTGCTTGCCTTTGGCTCGGCCGCGACGTTCTTCTTCTGGGGCAAGTGGCTTGCCAAGCTTTCGGGCGTCGACCCCACGGCTCAAAACGTTGAGGTCAATGTCCATAAGACCGAATGGGTGGCCCTCAACACCATCGCCGCGCTGCTGATTCTGTGCTGCGTGGCGTTCCCGGTTATCTCGAGCGGTCTGGTGTCGCCTTACTTGGCCATGGTGTTTGGCCGCGTGCCGTACGTTATTGGCAAGGATGCCATGTATCTGATGGTGGTTATCGTGGCTTTTATCGCCGTGGTGCTGCTGACTTCATTCCGCGTGAGCAACAAACCGCACGTAAACGTATATCTTTCGGGCGTGGGAACCGACAATTACCGCCATTTCCGCGGCTCGATGGGACACGAGGTGAAGGCCGAAAAGCGCAATTGGTACTCGGAGGACGCCCTTGGCGAGAAGCGTATTGGCCCCGCGGGTAGCGTCGTGTGCTGCAGCATTATCTTGTTTGCGCTGCTGTGTTGCGCGTGGATTGGGCCCGAGAGACTTGCCATGAGTGCGCCCTCGGTGCTGCGCGGTAAGTATTTTGAAGGTTCGGGTGTCGTGGGCATATTTATTGGTACCGTGGCGTTTGCCTTGATTGCGCCGCTTGTGGGTGGCCTGATCGACGGCCTTGACCGCAAGCTTTCGGCCCGCATGCAGGGCCGTGTGGGCCCGCGCCTGCTGCAACCGTTCTACGACGTTGCCAAGCTGCTGCGCAAGGCTCCTGCCAGCGTAAACACCATGGACGATACCTATATGGCATGTGCGCTCATCTTTACCGTGGTAGGCGGCGGCATCTTTGTGTCGGGTTCCAACACGCTGCTGTGTGCTTTTATGGTGACGCTCGCCGCGATCTTTGTGGTGCTGGCGTCCGCCTCGACGCAAAGCCCGTTTGCGCAGGTCGGCGCCGATCGCGAGTTGCTGCAGGTTATGAGCTACGAGCCCGCCGTTCTGCTGATGAGCGTGGGCCTGTATCTCGCCACCGATAGCTTTGATTCCATCGCCGTGACCGGGCAGTCGGCGCCCATCATCGTGTACAGTGCGCCCATTTTCCTTGCGCTGCTCGCGGTGCTCACCATCAAGCTGCGTAAGTCGCCGTTTGACCTTTCGTACTCGCATCACGCGCATCAGGAGATTGTCCAGGGCGTCGCCACCGAGATGAGCGGCAGCACGCTGGCCAAGATGACCCTTATGCACTGGTGCGAGACCGTGCTGTTTTTGATGTGGGTGGGCATGTTCTTTGTTTGGGACAACCCGGTGAGCTGGGTGGTCGCCCTGGTCGTCATGGCCGCGACGTATTTTGTCGAGGTGCTGATCGACAACACCTTCGCCCGTAGCACCTGGCGCAGCTGCTTTAAGCTCGGCTGGGGCGTGGCGCTGGTGTTTGGCCTGCTCAACCTTATGCCCATCCTCGTCGACGTGTTTATTTAGGAGGCGGCATCCATGGATTATAAAATGTCGCGCTCGCCGTGGGTTATTCATTACGACGGCTCGAGCTGCAACGGATGCGATATCGAGGTGCTTGCTTCGCTCACGCCACTGTTCGACGCGGAGCGCTTTGGCGTGGTCAACACCGGCAACCCCAAGCATGCGGATATCTTTTTGGTGACGGGGTCGGTCAATGCCCAGAACCTGCCCGTCGTGCGCCAGATCTACAACCAGATGCTCGAGCCCAAGTGCGTGGTGGCCTGCGGCATCTGCGCGTGTTCGGGCGGCGTATTCCGCGATGCCTATAACGTGATCGGCGGCGTGGACCGCGCAATCCCCGTGGACGTGTACGCGCCCGGGTGTGCCATTCGCCCCGAGACCATGATCGATGCCATCGTGGAGGCGTGCGGCATCCTGGACCAGAAGGAGGCCGTGATGCGCGCCGGCGGCGATCCGCTTACCGTGGGCGGTGCCGCTACCTGGGACGGTGGTGTTGAGCTGGGCGAGGACGGGTTTGTGGCCGCGGCTGAGGCCGGCGACGCGCCCGCCGCTGGCGACGCACCTGCTGGGACACCCGCCGCTGCAAAGGAGGCCGAGTAATGCAAAAGGCTATCTATACCACCGTTGGGATCGACGAGCTCCTGTCGCATGTCCAGGCGCTCAAGGGCGTCGGCGCGCGCTTTGTGCAAATGCACACCGAGCGCAACGTCGACGACGGCTCGTATCGCTTGGTCTATACGTTTATCAACGTTCACGCTGCTCAGGAACATATTGCGCAGGACGGCAGCTATGCGATCGAGAATCTGGTGGTTGAGGGCATCGACCAGTACCAGGAGATTCCGTCCATCAGCTCGTATTACCCCGCGGTGTTCCCATTTGAAAATGAGGCCCACGACCTGTTTGGTCTTGCCATTACCGATATGCAGATCGACTTTAAGGGCTTTTTCTACCAGGTTTCGACTGCCGAGCCCATGAGCGTTATCACGCCCGAGGTGAAGGCCGCGCGCGAGAAGGCCATGAAGGTCCGCGCGGCTGCCGAGGCCAAGGCGCGCAAGGCCGCTGCCGAGAAGGCCGCCGCGGCTGCGGCTGCTGCAGGGGAGGGCGTTGCGGGCGCCGGCGATGCCGCGGGCGCCGCTGCTCAGCCCGCTGCGGCTGCCGGCTCCGATACTCAGCACGATGGGGCTGCTGCGAAGGCGGCGCTCAAGGCCGCCGAGATGGAGGCAAAGCTCGCCGCCATGGATCCCGAGAAAGCGGCCAAGGTCCGCGCGGCGCTTGCCGCCAAGGCCGCCCGCGACAAGCAGAAAAAGGAGGCGTAAGGTCCATGGCACATCGCTCCGTTATTCCGTTTGGCCCGCAGCACCCGGTGCTGCCCGAGCCGCTTCATCTGGACCTGGTGATCGAAGACGACCGCGTCATCGAGGCAATTCCGCAGATCGGCTTTGTGCACCGCGGACTCGAGAAGCTCACCGAAAAGCGCGACATGCATCAGTTTGGCTACATCGCCGAGCGCATCTGCGGCATCTGCGCCGTGGGCCATAGCTGCGGCTACGCCAGCGCCTGCGAGCGTATGCTCGGCATCGAGGTGCCTGGTCGCGTGCAGTATATCCGCACCATTCTGCATGAGCTTTCGCGCATTCATTCGCATCTGCTGTGGTTGGGTCTGCTTGCCGATGCCTTTGGTTTTGAGGCGCTGTTCTATCGTTCGTGGACCCTGCGCGAGCAGATTCTCAAGATCTTTGAGAGCACTTGCGGCGGCCGCGTGATTTTGTCGATCAACGAAATCGGCGGCCTTAAACACGACATTGAGGACTCTGAGCTGGCGGGCATTGTCCAGGCGCTCGATGCCATGCGCCCCGACTACGAGGCCCTGGTGCATACGTTTTTGGACGACAATAGCTGCGGCGAGCGCCTGCATGGCGTGGGCGTGATCAGCAAGAAGGACGCGCTGGAGCTTTCGATGGTCGGCCCGTTTGGGCGCGCCTCGGGCGTGGACTACGACGTGCGCATGTTCGGCGACGGTGCCTATGCGGACCTGGCTGCGTTTGAGCCCATCGTTGCTACCGATGGCGATTGCTATGCCCGCTGCCAGGTGCGTTGCGCCGAGGTCACGCAGGCCATGGACATCATCAAGGAGCTTGTGGGCAAGATTCCGCACGACGGGATCGGCGGGCGCGCCAAGCTTACGCCGGCCGACGGCGCACGCGGCGAGGTTGTGATTGAGCAGCCGCGCGGCGAGGCGTATTACTATGTGCGCGGCAACGGCACCAAGAACTTGGACCGTTTTCGCGTGCGCACGCCGACGTCGCAAAATCTGGCGGGTCTGACGCATGCGCTGCAGGGCGTGCTCATTGCCAACGTGCCCATGATTATCCTGACCATCGACCCCTGTATTAGCTGCACGGAAAGGTAGGCGCGGCATGAGTTTGCTGACATTTGCCAAGACGGCCTTGGGTTCTATGGTCAAGCAGCCGGTAACGGTGTGCTATCCGCAGGAGAAGCTCGCGGCACCCGAGCGCCTGCGCGGGCATATCGTCAACGATATGGACGTGTGCATCTGCTGCGGCATGTGCGCGCGCCGTTGCCCGGCGGGTGCACTTGCGGTCGATCGCAAGGGCGGAATGTGGTCGATTGACCCGTATGCCTGCGTGGTGTGCGGTGAGTGCATCGAGAGCTGCCCCAAGCACTGCCTGACTATGGACACCGCCCGCACTCCAGTCGCAGCGGACAAGACTCCCACGGTGGAAACCAAACCGGAATAGGGCTGGGATAGGGGCCGATGGGGCAAATGCCCCACCGGCCCCGCGCTTAAACGAGCGGTGGAGCCGCCGCGAACAAAACTATGCCGGATTACGGGGCTGGATAGCGAACCTCCGACCATACAGAAAATCGCAAAAACAAAACCTCAGGTAATTAGCCTGCCGTTTTTCAAAAAATGGTGGTATGGATAAGGGCCCCGACATTAGCCCCGTAATCCGGCATAGTTTTGAAATACCACCATATCCGTAGCATCCCTTGATCTCCCGTGGACAGAGGGAAACGGATCATTTTGGCCTTGCGAGGGCTGCCGCGTGACCCGTCTGCCACGAAATGGGCCCATCTACTACGTTTAGGCCGCTACCCTCAACCATAACGAACAACGCAAAAACAAAACCGCAGGTAAAATGCCTGCGGTTTTTCATGAAATGCGGCTATGGTCAGGGGTATCGGGTCAAACGTAGTAGATGGGCCAGTTTTGAGGCGAGCACCACCAATTGATCCCCCGGGGACGGAGGAAAACGGGTCATTTTTGCCTGATGGCTCGAGTCGCACCCGTTTTCCTGCGAAAACGCCGTGTCTCAACTTTGGTGAGACATTTGTCTCACGCCCAAAACACAATCTGGAACATGTGTCACCTGCCCTAATTGTGTCTCATTCCGTAACTTTAGGCTGATGCAAGGTCTGAGACCGCGAGAAGGGAGACGTGATGAGTAAGTACACGAGGGGTCTCTTGGCGGTGATACTTGCCGTAGTGCTTGTGTTGCCGGCTGCAGCATTTGCCATGCTGCCCGAGGCCAACGCCAGGTCCAGCACCGGAATGGACGGGCCGACAGTAAGCGGAACGGTCGTCGACCCCGACACCAGCGGACGCTGGGAAATCTGGGCGGCCGGTCACAACGGTAACAAAGTAACGACTCAAAACGTCGGCCGAATCTGGACCGACAAGACGGTCAAGAAAGCCGGAGAAAACGAAGCGTCAGATTTTGTGACTACGCTTTCGGCGATGTCCTCGACGTCTAATTCAACCGTAACGGTTACCACGCCACTCGACATCGTGATGGTGCTGGACGCCTCTGGCTCGATGGATGATCATATGGGCGGTATAGACTCACCTAAGCGTATCGATGCGTTGAAGAACGCTGCGAATAGCTTTATCGATACCATTGCCAAGCAAAACGAGGGCATCGAGGGCGTCAATAGGCAGCATAGGGTTGCCATTGTTAAGTTTGCGGGCAAGAAGTCCAACGATATCGGCAACAATATGTATCGCGACGGAGGGTACTCCTACAATTACACCCAGGTTATGAAAGAATTGACCTACTGTTCCGGCAGCAATGCGGATGATCTCAAGAAGAATACAATTAATCAAATTCAGCCTGCCGGCGCCACGCGCGCCGACTATGGCCTAGAGCTGGCCGAGGGAATCACTATCACTTCTGGCCGCAAAGACGCCAAGAAGATTATTGTGTTCTTTACCGACGGTACGCCAACAAAGCAAAATAAATTCGATGCGGGTGTCGCCAACGCTGCCGTGACAGCTGCTAAGAACATGAAGGACAGCAAGGCCACCGTTTATACTATCGGCATCTTTGATGGCGCGGACCCCAGCGCTGGTATCCAGGATTCGGGAAAAAGCCAAAAAGAGAACAAGTTCATGCACGCCGTTTCGAGCAACTACCCCAATGCCACGGCATGGGATACTCATGGTGCACGCGCGGAAAACTCCGACTACTACAAGTCGGCGACCAATGCCGAAGAGCTCAAGAAGGTCTTCGACGACATCTCGCAGGCCATCACATCGGAGGCGCCTTATCCGACCGAAATCCATAAGGGATATGACAAGACCAAGTCTGGCTACATCACGTTTACCGACGAGCTGGGCGACTTTATGCAGGTCGATGGATTTACCGAAGTCGTCATCAACGGCACGCCGTTTACCGAGGCGAGCAAGACGTTCAATGAAGAAACCAATACCGACACATATGAGTTCACCGGCAAGGCAAAAGACCTGCTCATTACCGTGCAGCGTGCCGGCGATGACAATCCCCAGAAGGGCGATATCGTAACGGTTAACATTCCTGCATCGTTGATTCCGCTGAGCCACTTTAAGACCGTAGACGGCAAGCTTTCGGTCGACAGCGTTAAGCCCATCCAGGTGAAGTATGCTTCGAGCGTGAAGAGTGTTGCGCTCGACAACCTATTTACGCCTGAGAAGGTCACGGGGCTCAAGACTTACATCGAAAAGAATACGACCGTTGCCGACGATGACAGCAAGACCGTGAGCTTCTACGCAAACAAGTGGAAGACCGGTGCGTTGGGTGATACGGTTGCGACCTTTGAGCCGGCCGATACCAACCGCTACTACTACTTCCAGAAGCAGACTCCCATTTACACCGATAAGGAATGCACGCAGCCTGCAAAGATTTCACTGGCAGAAAAAGGCACCTATTACTACAAGGATGAGTTTGAGGAGCAGGGCGAGAACAACGAGGCCAAGTCCGCCACTGCCGTCATCGAGTTTATCGGCGGCGACGCTGCGAAGTTTGACGGCGCCATAGTTCGCGACAAGGACGATAACCTTTCGTTTAGCGTGGGAACCGCGCGCCTGGCCTTTATCGACGAGCTCCACACCACCAAGGAGGGTGTGGGCGGCAACTTGACCGAGACCGCGCTCGACGTGCTCAACCCCAGGTGGAACAACGTGTCCGCCAAGGCGGGTGCTACGCATGTCAATTCCTACTTGGGCAACAACGGCAAGATCAGCTATAAGTACGACATGACGCCGGCAAAGGTTGACACCAAGGCTAGCTTTGGCCTGACCAAGGTGCTCGAGGGTCGCGAGTGGACGAAAGAGGACAAGTTTGAGTTTGGTCTGACGTCCGAGAACGGTGCCCCGATGCCGAAGTCCACGACCGCGGTCGCGACCCAGGGCAACAAAGCCATCGATTTCGGCGAGATTACCTACACCGAGCCCGGCACGTACGTTTATAAGGTCAGCGAGAAGAACGCCGGCCAAACTATCGATGGCATCACTTACAGTGGGAATGTCGCGGAGATTACCGTGACGGTAACGCCCAACAAGAAGGGTGAGCTCAGCGCTGACGTACAGGTGACTTCGGGCGAGACTGAGTTCAAGAACACCTACGCTGCAAATTCCGTCGATTCAAGCGTCACCGACAAGATCAAGGTGACCAAGGTCCTGACCGGACGCGACCTCAAGGCCGGCGAGTTCAGCTTTGAGCTGCGCGAGGGTCTCGGCGAAGACGCGAAGGTTATCGAGACCGTCAAGAATGACGCCAACGGCAACGTTACGTTCAAGGCTATCAAGTACACCGAGATCGGTCAGCACATCTACACGCTGCACGAGGTCAAGGGCAATGCCGGCGGCATCACCTACGATGGCACGACCTACACCATCGTGACGACCATCAGCGATAACAACAAGGGCCAGCTGGTGGCTACGCACGAGCTGCAGGGCGCCGCCGAGGACGTTAAGAGCATTAAGTTCGAGAACTCCTACACCGCCACGCCCGTCGCGGCATCGCTCGTGGGTAAGAAGAACCTGCAGGTTCCTGATGGCTTGACCCCGGCCGATATTGCCGGCAAGTTCACCTTTACCGTGACCGGTGAAGAGGGCGCACCCATGCCCGCGAACGCGAGCGTGACCAATGATGCCAAGGGCAAGGTCGACTTTGGCAAGATCACCTTTACGCTCGACGACCTTAACAAGGCCCTGGGCGAGAAGCCCGAGAAGCGCGAGCACACCTTTACCTACACCGTGACCGAGTCTGGCGAGGTCGCTGGCGTGACCAACGACGCTAACGCCACGCGCAAGGTTTCCTACACCGTGACCGATGACGGCAAGGGTAATCTGAGCGTATCCCACAAGCCGGACGGCGATGCGGCATTTGCGTTCACCAATACCTATAACGTGAAGTCTGTCGAGACGAGCGTCACCGAACAGATTACCGCGACCAAGTTCCTGACCGGCCGCGACATGGCTGAGGGCGAGTTCTCCTTCGAGCTCGTCGAGGGCGGGGACAAGGACGCCAAGGTCGTCGCCACCGGCAAGAACGCCGCCGACGGCACGATTACGATGAGCCCCGTGAAGTACGAAAAGGCCGGAACGCACACCTACACGCTGCGCGAGGTCAACGGTGGAACCACTAGCAAGGGCATTACCTACAGTGACGCCAAGTTCACCATCGAGACGACCATCACCGATAACGGCGACGGCACGCTCAGCGCCCAGCATGTTCTGAAGAACGCCGAGGCTGCAATCTTCAAGAACACCTACAGCGTGACCCCGCTCGACACTGAGCTCGACTTTGGCCTGAGCAAGGCCATTGACGGTCGCGACTGGACGGATGGGGACGAGTTCAGCTTTACCATCACCGCCCCCGAAGGCACCCCGCTGCCCGATCCCGCAACCGTAACCGTGAGCAAGAGGGACGTGAAGGACGGCATCGCCGCCATCAAGTTCGGTAAGATCCACTACGCCGCTGCCGGAACCTATAAGTACGAGATTCGCGAGAACGCGGGCAGCACGGTCGGCATGACGTATGACGCGCATGTCGCAACCGCCGAAGTGACCGTGACCGAGGACAGCGATGGCACCCTGACCGCCAACGTCACTAAGAAGGAAAACGGACGCTTTACCAACACGTACCGCACTGAGCTCGATTACGCCGCGGCCGGCGGCCTCAAGCTCAGCAAGACCCTCTACGGACGCCCCATGACCGAGGGCCAGTTCACCTTTACCGTGACGCCCGCCGACGATGGTTCGGCTAGCGCACTTGGCCTGCTGCCCGGGGCCAACAACTATGAGTCCCCCGCAACGATAGAGGGAACAGTCGGCCAGATTGACATTCTGGCGGGCCATGAGGTCAAATTTACGCAGGCTGATGCCGGCAAGACCTTTACATACACCGTTGCCGAGAAGAATGACGGCCAGCCGGGTTACACCTACGACGACGCTGTCCGCACCGTGACGATCGCCATCGCCGACGACACCGCCGGCACGCTCACCGCCACGACGACCGTCTCCGGCGGTTCCGAGGGCACGCTGGTGACCGAGTACAAGACCGGCGCGGCCGCGGTCGAGAGCGCCGTGGTCCCGTTCGTCAACAGCTATAGCGCTACGACCAACACGCCTGGTGGCACCGCTGCTCAGGTCGTTGCCGCCAAGACCCTGACCGGTCGCCCGATGGTTGACGGCGAGTTCTGGTTCGGTATCGCCTATCAGGGTGAGCTTGTGGGTTATGAAAATCTCAAGCCCAATATCGGTGGGCACGTGAGCTTTGATGCGCTGCACTACGACACCAAGATGCTTGCCGATCTTGAGTCTGCCGGGCTTGCCCATCGTACCGACAAGGACGGTAAGCTTGCTTGGACCATTAACTACACGGCCTACGAAGCTATACACGGGCTGCCGAACGGCGTTTCTGCTACAACGTGGTACTTTGGCTTTAAGGTTATCGTCGTCGATAACGGTGACGGTACCCTGACGGCAACGGTCGACTACGGTGGCATCGAGCCCTTGTTCGAGAACGTCTACGGCGCCGATGCCGTTGACGCCGCGCTTGCCGGCACCAAGAAGCTCCAGGCTGCCGAGGGCCTGACCCCGGCCGACATCACGGGTAAGTTTACCTTTACCGTGGCCGCCGATGAGGCGGGTGCCCCGATGCCCGAGCGCACGACCGCAACCAACGACGCGGCCGGCAACGTGGACTTTGGCAAGATCCACTTTACGCTCGAGGACCTCAACCGCGCCCTGGGCGTGACGGACGATGCGACCGATAAGGCCGAGGCAGACGAGGCCGACGAGGCAGAGGCTGAAGAGGCCAACGCCGACGCTGATGCCAACGCCGACGAGCCCAGCGACGAGTCCGAGCCCGCAGGTCCCGCTGCCCCGCGCTCGCACACCTTTACCTACACGGTGACCGAGTCCGGCACCGCCCCTGGCGTGACTAACGACGCCAATACCGCGCGCAAGGTTTCCTACACCGTGACTGACGACGGCGCTGGGCACCTGAGCGTCAAGCGCGACGGCGGCGACGGTGCGGACTTTACGTTCACCAACACGTACAGCGTGACGCCTACCGATTCTTCCGTGACCGATCAGGTCACGACCGTCAAGCGTCTGACCGGACGTGATCTTGCAGCTGGCGAGTTCACGTTTGAGCTGCTCGAGGACGGCGTGACTGTCGCTAGCGGCACCAACGACGCTAACGGCACCGTTACGCTGAGCCCGATCCGCTACGAGGCACCCGGCACGCACATGTACACGCTGCGCGAGGCTTGCCCCAACGCGCTCGGCCTGTACAAGGGCGTCACCTATGACGGTACGACCTACACCGTCGTGACCACCGTCTCCGACAATGGTGACGGCACGCTGACCGCGACGCACAAGCTCGAGGGAACCACCGAGTCGGCTGGCTTTACCAACAAGTATCACGCCATGCCCACGCAGGTTTCCATCGGCGCCATCAAGGTGCTCGAGGGACGCGAGCTCAAGAAGGACGAGTTTAGCTTTAAGCTCGTTGGCGAGGACATCGAGTCCACCGTCACCAACGATGCCGACGGCAAGATTAACTTCGACAAGTTCGAGTACGACGAGCCTGGTACGTACGTCTACACCATCAGCGAGGTCAAGGGCGACGAGGCCGGTATGACCTACGACAAGTCCGTCTTTACCGCGACCGTCAACGTGGTCGACGACGGCGAGGGCAACCTCAAGGCGAACGTCACCTTTACCAAGGGCGACAAGAGCGTCGAGGGTATCGTGTTCAACAACACGTACAAGAAGCCCGAGACGCCCGTGCCGACGCCCGATCCCGGCACGCCCAAGACCGTGACGAACATCGTCAAGACGGTCAAGGGTTTCCTGCCCACCACGGGTGACCAGCAGGCCGCCGCACTGCTCATGGCATTTGTTATTGCCATGGCCGGCGTCGGAGCCCTGGTCTGGGGTATCCGTAAGCGCTAGGCACGCTGGCAGCGCCCGGGGCCAAAAGGCCCCGGGCGGCCGGCGGGGAGCCAGAACATAGCCCCACCCCCACCCCCAGCCGCCACGGAGACGTCTCCCTTCTCCGTGGCGGCACTTTTGTGCGCAGGGGAGGAAGGGCCGCCACGAAATCGGCCCATCTACTACGTTTATCCCCTTACCCCCAACCATGCCAAAAAACGCGAAAACAAAACCGCAGGTAGAACGCCTGCGGTTTTCTGGAAAACAGGGGTATGGTCGGGGGTATCGAGTCAAACGTAGTAGATGGGCCGATTTCGTGGTTGGCGCCGCCAAATGATCCCCCGGGGACGGAGGAAAACGGATCATTTTTGGCCCCACGCGGCTGGTGGGTGCGTTCGCGCAGGACCGTTCAAACAAAACTATGCCGTTTTCGGGGCTAAACTCAGGACTCCCATCCATACCCGCGTTTTCTGCAAAATGACGGCTCGTCTACCTGCGGTTTTATTTTCACGAATATCGGCATGGTTGGGGACTCGTGACTCAGCCCCGGAAACCGGCATAGTTTTGAAATGGCATTAAATCGGTGGCAGCCATTTTGCTATGCCGGAGCGGTTGATCGTCGGGCAACTACCCTCGCAGGTAGGCGATGGCGATCTGCGTGCGGTTGCGCAGGCCCATCTTTGCCAGGATCGAGCTGATGTGGTTGCGTACGGTGCCTTCGCCCATATAGGCGGTGGCGGCAATCTCCTTGTTGTCGAGGCCGCGGGCGATGAGCTCGGCGACTTCGAACTCGCGGTCGGTTAGGCTGGCGAAGGCCGCGGGCCGGCGGGTCGTGCCGGCATCGACGCCCGTCCCATCAAAGTTGATATCTTCGATCGCCTTACCCTCGAGCACGCGTTTGCCGTCCATGACTTGCGCCAACGCCGGAGGAATGACGGCGACATCGGTTTTAATCAGGTAGCCGCGGGCGCCCAGTTTGAGCGCCGACACAATGTACTCGTCATCCGAGAATGTCGTCAGAAACACCACGCGCGCCGAAGGGTCGCGCTCAAGGATTTCGCGCGCCGCCGAAAGGCCGTCGCGCCCCGGCATCTGAATGTCGAGCAGCGCGATATCGGGCGCGTGCTCGGCGTAGAGCGCCACCGCGTCGTTGCCGTCGGCTCCGGTGCCCACCACTTCGATCTGCGGCTGGGCGCCCAGGATAATCTTGAGCGAATCGACTACCAAGCGGTCGTCGTCGACAACTATGAGCCTCATCGGGCGTCATCTCCTTGCTGTTTGGGGACGGTGGCAAACACGCGCCAGCCGGGGGCGCCGGCGCGCAGGCCGGCGGTGAAGGTTCCGCCAAGCGCCTCGACGCGCTCGCGCATGGAGACGAGCCCCATGCCTTCTGCGACGTTGCTGCTGCTCGCCGGGGTCGCGTCTGCGCCATCATCGGTAACGATGAGCTGGTAAAACGACGGATGCTCCATGCACCGCACGGTAATGGTTTTGGCATGGGCGTGGCGCATGGCGTTGGAAAGCGCCTCGCGCAGCACCGCCGCAAAGCAGTTGGCGACGTTGGCGGGCGCATGCTCGGTCAAAACCTCAAGCTCAATCTGCGGACCGCTGTCCGAGCGTGCGCCTTCAACGATGCGTTCGAGCTGCACGGAGAGGTTGGTTGCATTGTCGTTGAGCGCGTGGACGCTGGCGCGCACGAGCTGGAGCGCCTCGTCAACGGTGTATTTGACGTCGGCGAAATCGGCGGCAACGCCGGGCTCGTTGGCATGGACCACGCGCAGGGCTTCGGTTTGAAGCGAAGCGCGCGTGAGCTGGTGGCCCACGTTATCGTGGATTTCGCGCGCGATGCGGGCGCGTTCGGCGAGCGTCGCGAGCTCGACTTCGTAGTCCTGGCGGTCGGCGAGGTCGCGGTTGCGTGCCTCGAGTGCCAGGGCGCGTTCTTGCAGCTTGTCGCGGGTGCGACGCATGCGTTCCTGTTCGCGCTCCAGCTGCGCGGTGCGCAGCGACAGCAACGTGGCGGCGACCGAAAGGATGGCGGTCAGCAGGAGCGTTCGGGCGGTGAGCGCGTCGGTGCGAAGGTCCGCGACGAGCGCAAAGACAAAGGTGGCGCCAATGCCCAGCGCGGCCCAGGCGTGCTCACGGCGCGCCCGCCGCGCGATGTCATAGAGGGCGAGAGGCGCAAACGGCACAAACGGCGGCACGAAAACGGCCGCGATGACGTAAGCGCAGCTCGCGGTCTCGCTCGCGCGCCGGGCGCTTTTCCCCTGCGCGAGCTCAGCCAGCGAGGTGGCAATAACGCCAAGGCAAAACGCCGCGACCAGGCGAGCATCCACAGCAAGGCCCGTGGCGGCTGCGATGCAGCACGCCAGCACGATCGATTTGTCGAATAGCCTGTTCATACGGGTATTGTACGCGATGCCGCGCACGGGGGAGGCGCCACTCAGAGCAAGCGTGACATTCCTCCCACGCGGCGGGGCGGTCGCGTCAGCAGGCCACGCGACCAAGCCCCGCACTCGTGACAAAGCTCACTGGTGCGCGCCGGCGGTTCCTGCGATGATGCAATCGTACCGGGCCGCAATCAACAGAAGGGCCGCCTCATGACAGACATCGTCCACGTCGAAAATCTCGTCAAGCGCTACGACGATCTTATCGCGCTCGACCACTTTAACCTGTGCATCGCCCCTGGCGAGATCTTTGGCCTGCTGGGCCCCAACGGCTCGGGCAAGACCACGTCCATCAACTGCATCCTGCAGCTGCTCGCCTACGACAAGGGCACCATCGAGCTATTCGGCGAGCGCATGACGCCCGCCCGCTACGACCTCAAGCGCCGCATCGGTGTGGTGCCGCAGCAGGTGGCGGTGTTCGACGAGCTCACCGTGCGCGAGAACATCGACTATTTCTGCAGTCTCTACGTCAACGACCGCAAGCGCCGCCGCGCGCTGGTGGACGAGGCGATCGACTTTGTCGGCCTGGGCGACTTTACCAAGTTCCGCCCCGGCAAGCTCTCGGGCGGCCTGGCGCGTCGTCTCAACATTGCCTGCGGCATCGCGCACAAGCCCGAGCTCATCTTTTTTGACGAACCCACGGTGGCGGTCGACCCGCAAAGCCGCAACGCCATCCTGGAGGGCATCTGCCGCCTGCGCGACGAGGGCGCCACGGTGGTGTATACCAGCCATTACATGGAGGAAGTCGAGCAGATCTGCAGCCGCATCATGATCATGGACGGCGGCCGCGTGCTGGCGCAGGGCACTAACGACGAGCTCAAGCGCATGATTCAGATGGGCGAGAAGATTGTAATCGAGGTCGGCGAGGTTCCGAGTGCGGCGCTCGGTGCCGTCGCAAGCCTGCCGCACGTTCTGGACCTTTCGGCAACGGCGGGACAGCTCACGTTTTCGTGCGAAGCGAGCCCGCACAACCTGACGGACATTCTCGATGCGCTGCGCTCGCATGACGTGCCGCTCGGCCGCATCTATTCCGAACCGCCGACCCTCAACGACGTGTTCCTCGAGATCACCGGCCGCGAGCTGCGCGACTAGGGGGCGGCCATGTTCAACACCATCATCACCACGGTCAAGACGCTGCTGCGCCGGCCGAGCACGTGGGTCTGGGGCGCTCTCTTTCCTATTGCGCTTTCCACGATGTTCATGTTTATGTTTGCGAACCTCAGCTCCGACGGCACGGTCGACCCGGTGCCGGTTGCCGTCGTGGCGGACGAGGCCTGGGATGCCTCGACCTTTAAGGACGTGGCAGCTTCGCTTGCCAAGGCAAGCGACGATCAGCTGCTCGATGTGAGCGAGTACGAAGACTTGGCTGTCGCGCGCAAAGCACTCAAGGCCGGCGAGGTCGCGGGCATCTATACGGTTGATGCCGCGGGCACGCCCAGGCTCACGCTGCTGTCGAGTTACGACAGCTCGCGCGCCTCGTCGGTGCTCACCGACCGCAGCATCCTTGAAACGGCGGCAAGCTCGTATACGCAAAATGTCGAGCTCATGCGCCAGATTGCCCAGGACAACCCGGCGACGCTCGCCGATCCGGCGGCGGTTGCGCACGCCCTGTCGCTCGAGGGCGGAACCCGCCGCGTGAGCCTGACTCGTGCCACGCCCGATGGCACGGTCATCTACTACTACGCGCTCTTTGGCCTGGTCGCGATGATGTCTGCCGAGTTTGCCGCCTTGAGCGTCGTCGATTTGCAGCCTAATCTGTCGGGCCTTGGCGCGCGCCGCTGCGTGGGCGGTCTTTCCAAGACGGCGTCGCTGGCCGGCATTTTTGTCGGCTCGTGGCTGGTTTCCTTTGCATCGATGGCGGTTGCGATCGGCTACGTGCGCCTGGTCGTGGGCGTCGACTTTGGCGGGCGCGAGGGGTTGTGCCTGCTGGGCGGGGCTGCATCCGCGCTTGCCGCCACGGGCCTGGGGCTTTTTGTGGGCACGCTTCCCGTTAAGGGCGGCAAGGCATCCAAGTCGGGCATCCTCACGGGCTTTGCCACCACGTGCGCCCTGTTCGCCGGCCTCTACGGCGAGCCGGCGATGGCGCTTGCCGACGACGTCGCCCGCGCTTGTCCGGTCGAGTGCTGGCTCAACCCCGTCAAGCTCATCTGCGACATGTTCAATCGCCTGTATTTCTTTGAGGACCTGGGGCCCTTCGCTGTTCGCGCCGGCGCGCTCGTCCTGATGGCCCTGGTGTTTGTCGCCGCCGCTACGCTGATCTTTGGAAGGAGCCGCTATGAGCACCTTTAAGACCGCGCTTCGCATGGCGCTGGCGCACCCGTTTTACCTGCTCATCTATACGGTGTTCATCTCGCTCATGGGCGTATTCATCGCGGCTTCGGTGAGCTGGAACTCGTCGCAGCTTACCGAGTACAAGCCCTACGACACCAACGTGATCGTGGTCGACCGCGACAATAGCGACCTTTCGCGGGCACTTACCAAGCACCTGGGCTCACGCTTTGACCTGGTCACGGGCGTCGGCGACGACACGTACGACCTTGCGGATGCGCTCGCCAAGAGCAACAGCGCCAAGGGCAGCGCCGATTGCGTGTTCTTTATCCCGGAGGGGTTTGAGGACGATCTTGTTGCAGCCGCCCGCGCGGGGGAGGCCCTGCCCAAACTCGACGTGACGTACGGCTCCGGCACCATGGCGGCAGCGCTTTCGTCTGCCGAGGCCTCGCGCTGGATCTCGCTTGCGGGTGCTGCGGCGGCACTTGAGCCAGCTGCTTCCGACAGCGATGTCGCCAAAGCTGCCGAGCATGCCGCTGCAAAGCGCGCGGAGGTCCAGATCGAACAGGTCAAGGTCGACTCGACTGCCGCCGCCACGCTCGAATCGTACTTCAATTTTGGCGCGTACGCGATCATCTCGTCGGTCATCGTGTCGGTGGGATTGGTGTTCTCGGGCATGAATGAGCCCGAGCGCGTGCGTCGTATGGATGCCGGCCCAATCCCCGAGCGCCAGCGTTCGCTCGCTGTGTTCGCGGCCGCCGCCGTGCTCACCGTCTGCATCTGGCTCGTGTCGAGCATGATGGGCGTCGTGGGCTTTGCCAGCGCGGTTGCCGAGGTCGGCGTGGGTCGCGTGTGCCTGGCGCTGGCGGCAACGTTTGCCCTGGCGTGCACGCCGCTGGCCGTTGGCTTTACGCTGTCGAGCCTGGGCGCGCGCGAGGAGCTGCTCAACGGTGTGGGCAACCTGCTCGGCATGCTCATGACGTTTTTGGGCGGCGCCTGGATGCCGCTGTCGCTCATGGGCTCGGCCGTGCAGACGGTGGCGCACTTTGTGCCGACGTATTGGGTGAACGACGCGATCGGCAAGGCGCTCGCCGCGGACCTGACGTCCACCGTGCTGGGCGACATCGCCTGCGATCTGGGCGTCACGGTGCTCTTTGCCGCGGCCATCGCCGCCGTAGGCCTAGCCCTCGCGCACAACAAATCCCACGCCTAGCCACCTAGTCATTGGGTGTTCCTATAGTTTTGTCAACCGTCGGGGCTACTCCCGGTAGGGCACCCGGTCGCGCATCACGGCGTATATC
>OOAG01000093.1_pt1 | contig 86779 bp, 73 predicted proteins | sample 1671461 | NCBI WGS metagenome assembly OOAG01 (sample SAMN06348159, study PRJEB24527) | human gut metagenome | biome: human gut; feature: ankylosing spondylitis patient; material: feces | host: Homo sapiens | place: China | collected 2015-10 | reverse complement strand
AGCTCAAGTGAATCGGCGGATGGAGACAGTCCATGGCGCGGGTCAGCAGCAGGAACCCATCGAAGTGATCAGTGGCGTAAGCCACTGACACAGTAGGGAATCCTCGCCGTTCACGGCGAGGAGGATGTCAAGATTAAAGAAATGGTCTGACGAATTGAAACTTTTGCCACAATTGGCTAAGGATTCGTCTTTGTTCTAACAGTCGATTTTGCGGTAAAATAAGCGACGTTATGAAGGGATGCCTGAGCTTAAGTTTTGGCTCGGGCTTCTTTGTTCCCTGTTGAGAGAGAAAGAGAAAAATACTATGGCGATTCCCATTACTGTACGTGGTGCCGAATTGTTGAAGGCCGAATTAAAACGCTTAAAGAGCGTGGAGCGTCCTGCGGTTGTGCAGGCGATTAAGGAAGCCCGTGAAAAAGGTGATTTGTCCGAAAACGCTGAATACGATGCTGCAAAGGAACTTCAAGGGCATATTGAAGGCCGTATTGCGGAGTTGGAGGGTAAATTAGCTTCACTGCAGATCATTGACCCGAAGGAGTTGGACGCCGGTGGTCGTATTGTTTTTGGCGCAACGGTTGAATTGGAAAATCAAGATACGGGTGAAGTGGTAACTTATCAAATCGTCGGTGACGATGAGGGCGACATTAAACGTAATTTGGTTTCGATTTCCAGTCCTATCGCTCGTGCATTAATCGGTAAGTTTGAAGGCGATGAGGCTATCGTGCACGCCCCGGGCGGTGATCGCGCATACGATATCTTGACCGTTCAGTATATCTGATCGCATACTGAAGCTGAGGCTACAGACTCGGCTATGAAAAGTAAAAGGCTCGAACTTTGATTTCGAGCCTTTGTCGGTTTAGAGATTGGCGTAAGCCTTTTTGGTCGTGCGACCTTTAGCTTGTGCGCGTGTTTTTCGGTGAGCGGTCGGACCGCCACGCATGCCGCGTCGGGCTTCCGCCATCTTACGGCGCTTGGCCCGTTCGGCTTCTTCTTTTTGCTTCTCGGGGTTTGGGCGCCACAAAACCAAAAGTTTGCCGATCATTTGAATTCGAGCGGCATTTAAGCGGTCAGCAATTTCGTTATAAATTGCTTCGCGCTCTTCGCGTTCATCGCCCGGAACGCGAATTTTGATTAGTTCGTGAGCCAAAAGGGCACGGTCAATTTCTTTTAAAACCGCGTCGGTGAGGCCATTGGCACCTAATAACACAACAGGATCGAGTCCGTGAGCCTGTCCACGAAGTGCCAAACGGGTGTCGCGGTCAAGTAGAAGTTCAGCCATAATACGGTTTGAATTGATAAACAAAAATTTAAAAACGACAAATTTTATAAAAAAATCATGCCAGTAGCAACAAAGAAACTGCGTTCCAATCGTGCATGGATTGAGCGTCACATTAATGATCCTTTTGTGAAGCGTTCACGCCAGGAGGGCTATCGTGCCCGTTCGGTTTATAAACTTATTGAGCTCAATGAGAAGGAGAAGCTAATCCGTCCGGGAATGTGTGTGGTGGACTTGGGAGCCGCTCCCGGCAGTTGGACGCAGGTGGTTCGTGAAAAATTAGCCGGTAAAGACGGAGAAGTTCGCGGCACGATCATTGCCATGGATATTTTGCCGATGGATCCCATTGACGGTGTGACGTTTCTTCAAGGAGACTTCCGTGAGCAGGAAGTGGCTGATAAATTAACCGAAATTATCGGCGATAAACAGGTCGATTTGGTGCTCTCCGACATGGCTCCGAATCTTTCCGGTATTGCGGCAGCCGACGCAGCCCGCTGTTTGCTTTTAAATGAGTTAGCTCTTGAGTTTTGTTTGGAGCACCTCAAAGATAACGGAGTCTTTGTGACCAAAGTATTCCAAGGCAGCGGTTTCTCGCAATATGTCGAGACACTCAAAAAGCACTTTAAGACCGTTTTGACCCGTAAGCCTGAAGCTAGCCGGGATACATCGGCTGAAGTTTACATGGTGGCCAAACACATAAAGAAACGCTGAGAAAATTCTTGTTAAAAAGGATAAAAAAACATTTCCAACTCAAGGAATTGTCGGTATCCTTAACAGTCTGGAATTTGCATCCGGAAAATAGCGTTATCAGAAGAGGCGAAGGAGCCTGAAAATTGAATAGAAATTTCTTTAATCGTATCGGTATTTGGATCATTTTAGCGCTGGTGTTTTTCACGGTGTTTCGGCAGTTTGAGCCTGAAACATCGCCCATGGCGACCTCAACGAGCTACACGCAGTTTATGGATGACGCCAAGGCGGGCAAGATTGCTCGTGTGGACATCAAAGGTCGTGAAATCACCGTTACTCCGGTTGAAGGACAAAAATATGTCATCACGAGCCCGGGTGACTTGTGGATGGTGGATGACTTGAGAAAAGACGGTGTGCAGGTGTATGGAACGCCGGAGGAAGAGCCGTCTTTCTGGATGACAGTATTGATTTCTTGGTTCCCGATGTTGCTTTTGATCGGCGTGTGGGTGTTTTTCATGCGCCAGATGCAGGGCGGCGGTAAAGGCGGAGCTTTCAGTTTTGGTAAGAGCAAAGCCAGAAAACTCGACACTTCCAACAATAAGATCACCTTTGCGGATGTCGCCGGTTGTGATGAAGCCAAGGAAGAAGTGCAGGAAGTGGTTGACTTTTTGCGCGATCCCTCGAAATTCCAGCGATTGGGCGGTCGTATTCCGCGCGGTATTTTGTTGGTGGGCAGCCCCGGTACCGGTAAGACTCTTTTGGCTAAAGCTATCGCCGGTGAGGCGAAAGTGCCGTTTTTCTCTATTTCCGGTTCAGACTTCGTGGAAATGTTCGTCGGTGTTGGCGCGGCTCGCGTTCGCGACATGTTTGAAAACGCCAAGAAGAACGCTCCCTGCATCATCTTCATTGATGAAATTGATGCAGTAGGCCGTCAACGTGGAGCTGGTTTAGGGGGTGGCAATGATGAACGCGAACAAACCTTAAACCAAATGCTTGTCGAAATGGACGGCTTTGAAACGGGCACCAATGTGATCGTGATCGCAGCCACCAACCGTCCTGATGTGCTCGATCCTGCGCTATTGCGTCCGGGTCGTTTTGACCGTCAAGTGGTGGTGCCTTTGCCCGATGTTCGTGGTCGTGAACAAATTCTCAATGTCCACATGAAGAAAGTGCCCGTTGGCCGTGATGTTGATCCTGAAGTCATTGCACGCGGAACGCCCGGCATGAGCGGTGCGGATTTGGCTAATTTGGTTAATGAAGCCGCACTTTTTGCCGCTCGTCGTGATGCCAAAGTGGTGGAAATGGTCGACTTTGAGCAGGCTAAGGACAAGATCCTCATGGGGGCTGAACGCCGCAGCATGGTGATGAGCGAAGACGAAAAGAAGACGACGGCTTATCATGAATCCGGTCACGCTGTGGTGGCTTGGATGCTGCCAAAGAGCGATCCTGTGCACAAGGTGACGATTGTGCCCCGTGGCCGCGCTTTGGGTGTGACAATGCAATTGCCGGAAAAAGATCGCTTCAATTATGACGACGTTTACCTCACTTCCCGTCTGGCGATTATGTTTGGCGGACGTGCGGCCGAAGAAGTGTTCTTGAATCAAAAGACAACCGGTGCGTCAAATGACTTTGAGCGCGCCACCCAGATGGCTCGCGATATGGTTACCCGTTACGGTATGAGCGATGCCATGGGTGTCATGGTCTATGCGGAAAATGAAGGCGAAGTGTTCTTGGGTCGTTCTGTGACCCGTACAACGCACGTTTCTGAAGCTACCATGCAAAAGATTGACGCCGAAGTGCGCCGTATTTTGGAAGAACAGTACGCACGTGCTTGCGACATTCTTAAAGCTAATCGTGAACGTGTGGAAGTGATGGTTCAGTGTTTGATGAAGTGGGAAACACTTGATGAAGATCAGATCACTGACATCATGGAAGGACGAGAAGTTCGTCCTCCGAGACCGGGAGCTTCTGCCAAGGCCGATCAAGAACGTCAGGCACAACCGGAAATGAAACCGGTTGAAAATGAAGCGACGCCGCAAGTTCAAGAAAAAGATAACAACAATCAATCGGGTCAATAACCGATTTAAAGAAAAACAGGGCCGGGAGCAAAAACTCTCGGCTTTGTTTTCACAGACAAAAAAGTACAGCTGACATGTTCTTGGGTTTACTTTATGCCGTGATTGCCTGTGCGATCTGGGGGCTGATTTATATCTTTCCTTTGATTCTGCCTGAGTACGATCCGGTCATGATTGCCTCAGCCCGCTTTGCCGTTTATGGAATGGCATGCCTGCTTTTTGTTCCTTTCCAAATCAAAGAACTGAAAAAACTAACCCGCAGAGACTGGTTCTTTGCCATGAGACTCGCCTTTTTCGGCAGCCTCGTCTACTACTGGTCTTTGGTGACCAGTGTACAGCTCTCTGGTGCGCCGATTGCCGGGATGTTGATGTGTTTAATTCCGGTTTTAGTGGCGGTGGTTTCTAATTTACGAAATAAAAAAAGGGGCGCTAATGTTCCTTGGAGTCGCCTGATTTTGCCTTTGGGACTGATTTTATGCGGGATGGTTGTGGCCAATTGGACAGAGTTTTACTATGCCGTTCATGAGCAGGCCGCCACCCCTTTGCAATTTTGGATCGGGGTAGGCTGTGCGGTTCTTTCTCTGCTTTTGTGGACTTGGTACCCGATTCGCAATGCCGATTGGTTATTGGCTAATAAAACAAAGGGGCCTAAAGTTTGGGCTACGGCGCAAGGCTTGGCTATTTTGCCTTTCACCTTACTGGGATTTGTGTTCGTGAGTATGTGGCTTGAGCCGCCGCAGGTTGGTATGTTGGGACCTCAACCGTTGAAATTTGTGGCGGTCATGTTGGTGGCAGGTATCGTGTGTTCGTGGGTAGGCGCGGCGTTCTGGAATGCTATGAGCGAGCGGCTTCCGACGGCTTTGGCAGGGCAGCTCATTGTATTTGAAACGATTTTTTCAGTGATTTATGCATTGATGTGGCGGCAAGCCTGGCCCACATTATCGATGAGCATCGGTATGGTGATGCTTCTTTTAGGTGTTCTGGCTGCGTTGCGAGTTTTTCGTAATGTTAAAGTCTAACTTTTGGCTAATGGCTTTTTTTGCCATAATGCGACTGTTGAACCATTTTTCGCGGATTTTCCATGACGACATTTCTTTGGCATGACTATGAAACGTTCGGGCTAAGCCCGAGTCAGGATCGACCGGCTCAATTTGCGGCTATTCGCACCGATGACAATCTTAATATTGTTGAAAAACCGATTTGCCTGTACTGCAAACCGTCGATGGATACCATGCCCAGCCCTCAGAGCATCAACATAACAGGTATTTTGCCTCAGTATTGTGAGCAACACGGTTTAATTGAGGCAGAGTTTGCCCGATTTATCCACAAGGAAATGATTCGTCAGGACACAATCAGCGTCGGCTACAACTCCATGCGTTTCGACGACGAGGTCTCCCGATTTACTTTTTGGCGCAATTTTCTTAATCCCTATGACAGAGAGTATGACAACGGGTGTTCTCGCTTTGACCTTTTTCCTTTAGTCGTTGCGACTTGGGCATTGAGACCACAGGGGATTCATTGGCCGCTTACCGATGAAGGGGATCGACCGAGTTTTAGACTTGAAAAATTGTCTCAGGCCAATAGATTGACCCATGAACATGCCCACGATGCATTAAGTGATGTACAGGCAACCATTGAAATGGCCCGATTGATCCGAGAAAAACAGCCCAAACTGTGGGAGTTTGCTCTTAGAAATCGATTTAAAAATTCGATTGTAGAGATGATTCGCAGCGGTAAGCCACTGCTGTGGGTGAGTCCCATGCACGGAATTGAACGGGGATATATCCGTTTGGTTCGAGCGTTGGGAACGCTGCCCGGCAGAGCCAATCATGTGTTGATGTGGGACCTCAGTGAAGATCCTCGTGAATTGCTGACATTAAGTGCCAAAGAGGTGCGAGATCGGGTTTTTGTTAAAGACGAGGAATTGCCTGAAGGTAAGAATCGTTTGCCGATTTTTGTCTGCAAAATTAATCAGTCGCCATTTATTGTGAATCATTGGGGCGTGCTCAGTGAGCAAAGGGCTCAGGAATTCGGAATCGATAAGGCGGCCGCTCTTCAAAATGACGCTCTCTTATTGCCTCATTTAAATCAGTTAATGGGGCTCTGGGCTGAAGCTTTTGAAGAAGATGAGAAGAGTTCAGAAAACACTCCCGATGTTGATGCAGGATTGTATTCCGGTGGTTTTGCCTCTTTTAATGATAAGAAATTGATTTCGGCGGTCAATCGTTTGTCGCCTGAAACATTGGCCGAGTGGGTGCAAGGCGGGCGTTTTGCTTTTGAAGACGGACGATACGAAGAGTTACTTCTCCGATTTAGGGCAAGAAATTGGCCGCAGACTCTGACGCAAGAAGAAAAGAGTCGCTGGCACGCATTGCGAGAAGAACGTCTTATGCAAGGAGCGGGCGGCGCCAGAACGCTTGAAGTTTTTGCCCAAGAAATCGAAGAGATGGCAGAAAGCAGTGGGGATGAGCCGGATGAACGAATGGAAAATATTTGCGGAGCACTCTACGACTGGATGGAGATAGTCGGTAATTCATTGGATGAGTGGTAACGTAAATTAATTTAACTTAAATAGATTTAACTTAAATAGATTTAACTTAAGATGATTTAACGTAAACATCGTTAACGTTAATGAAATTTATGTTGAAATTCCGTAAAAATGATAGGAGTTGGTATGCGTTTTTGCGGAAGAAAAGAGGGCATTTCAGCTCTGAGCTCCTTTTGGAAAACAGTCAGAAGACAGAACGTTTCTCAGATGGTTAGTGTCATTGGAAGGCGGCGTGTGGGCAAAACGACTTTAGTCCTTAAAGCGTTTGAAAATGAAGCGGTGCCGTTTTTGTATTTGTTTGTCTCACAGCGTGTATCCGAATCTGATTTAGTACAGGCCTGGCTCAATGAAGTTTGTCGAAGTGCCGTTAAATGTTTTCGGCACTTCGCAACTTCAAAACTAATAGGTGTACTTTTCAGCTCCCTTCCAAGCCGGTGTATAGGCTCCCTTATAGGCTTTCATCAAAGTCGTAGCTGTCTCGTGGGTTTGATAGGCCTGGACAACTTTTTGGTAGATAGGATTATCTTTATCGGCTTCACGCGCAGCAATAATGTTGACAAGCTGAGCGACCTGAGGGTTGGTGCTTGGATTTAAGTCTTCAGAAAAAATAGAGTCTGAAAAAGCGTCAAGACCGGCTGTATAGGCATTTCCGCCGTTGATGATGGCCGCTGCGACATCGGGTAATAAGCGAGCGAGGATGCCGGATTCAGCTTCACGGATTTTAATTTTGACTTTGTACTCGGTGATGTCCAGTTTAGTTGGCACGTAACCTTTAGCTGGGTCAACTTTGATGAGACCCGCGGCCTCTAAGAGTTTGATAGCTCGACCGCCGTTGGTCAGATCCGAGGGGATTGCTATGATATCACCGTCTTTGAAGTCGCTCAGTGACTTAATTTTTTCTTTGTTGTTATAGATTCTCAAGGGAGTCAGAAGCGTGTCGCCTATTGAGACGATCTTGTAGCCGTTTCTTTCAATGTCATTGGCAAGATAAGCTTTGTGCTGAAAGGCGTTTAAATCAATTTCCCCGTCAGCCAACGCTCGGTTAGGCGTGGCGTAGTCACTGTATTTGATGAGTTTTACACGGATTTTTTCCGGCGCTAAAAGTTCATTGACAGTATCCCATTGCGCGACGTAGTCGCCGACAACCCCAACTGTCACCTCTCGGAATTCTTCGGCACAGGCAGAAGAAAAAGAACCCAGAGAAAAGGCGGCCACACACCCAGCGGCTACCAAAGACTTTAAAAATGTACGTTTATTCATGATGATCATCTCCAAAGTAAAAAGTTAGTGAGAAGTTTTGCGGATAATCCATTGACCGAAACACTGCACAATCGTGATGACAGCCAAAATGATGATGACGGTGAGCCAAATCATGTCACGGTAACCCATTTGGTAACCATAGCGAATGGCAAAATCACCAAGACCACCGGCTCCGATTGCGCCGGCAATGGCGGTGATACCGATAAAGCTCACAAAAGTGATGAGGGTGACGCGAGTGATGCCAGGGATGCTTTCTCTTAAGTAGACACCAAAGACGATTTGCGGGATGGAAAAGCCCATGGCCTGGCTCGCTTCAATTAGACCATCGTCCAGATCGCTTAACACGGATTCAATTTGACGGGCAAAAAACGGAACTGTGCCAAAAACCAGTGCGACGAAGGAGCCGGTGACGCCGGATCCCGTACCCACTAAAAAGCGGCTCAAAGGAATCAAAAGAACGATCAGAATGATGAAAGGGATTGAACGGATAATGTCGATACTTTTGTCAAAAAATAGGAAAAGCCAACGTTTCTCCCACAGACCGTCCTTCCGGGTAATGACTAAAAGGACACCGATTGCAACGCCTAAGAACCAGGCAATGGTGCCGGAGACGGCGACCATGGTTGCAGTCTGCCAGAAACACTCAACAAGTTCGGGGCCGAGTCTTTCAATATGCGGTAAAAGAAGGGTAATAATGTCGTTCATCTGAGGACCTCCACACGGACTTTTTGTTCAATTAAAAAGGCTTTGGCTTGAGCGATTTTTTCTGCCTCACCTTCTATGGCTACGCCGAGTTTGCCGACGATGCATTCCTTGAAATAGTCGATATTTCCGTAAATGATGTTGGCTTTGACTTCAAAGCGCCGATAAAGTTCACTCATTAAAGGTTCTCCGGCGACGCTGCCTCTGTAGGTCAGAAACCAGACCGGCTGATCGGGATGGATACCGGTGATGGAGCTATTTAATCGGATGAGGTCGTTGAAAGTCTCAAAGTTATCGGCTGCTTGGATAAAGCTTTTGGTAATCGATGCCTGAGGATTGCTGAAAATATCAACGATGTTGCCTTTTTCTACGACTTGGCCGTTTTGCATGACGGCTACTCGATCGCAAATTTCTTTGATGACTTCCATTTGGTGGGTGATTACAACAATGGTCAGTCCCAGTCTGGCATTGACTTCCTTTAACAGCTGCAAAATCGAATGCGTTGTCTGAGGATCTAGGGCGCTTGTTGCTTCATCACACAGAAGAACTTTAGGGTCATTGGCAAGAGCCCGTGCAATGGCAACGCGCTGTTTTTGCCCGCCGGAAAGTTGTGATGGATAATTTTGAGCCTTATCGGTCAGGCCGACCAATTCGAGCAACTCATTGACCTTACGAGCCCGATTTTCACTACTTAGGGCTGTCAGCTTCAGGGGAAGTTCAATATTTTCAAAAACCGTGCGGCTTGGCATGAGATTGAAATGTTGGAAAATCATGCCTATTTTCTGGCGCAGTTGCCTGAGTTTGAGACCGCTGTAATTGGTGATGTCCTCGTTGTCAATCGTAATCCGTCCGCTTTGAGGCTTTTCCAATAGATTAATGCAGCGAACAAGAGTGGATTTACCGGCGCCGGAAAAACCGATAATGCCGAAGATTTCACCTTGTCGAATTTTTAAACTGACGTCTTTGACGGCCTGAACCGTTTTTCCGCCAATTTCAAAAGTTTTGTTGATATGTTCCAGTTTGATCATTTCTTATCCTTCAGTCACACCGAATGCGAAATGCATCAAACTTTTTTGAGCGTCTAATCAACGGTGTCTAACGGTTGATTTCTCATAACCAAAAAATTTGGTGTGACGTTTTAATTGTTTAAGTGAAGGGGAAGAAATATCGTTCGTTATGAGACCTTCCGAACGATACTTGAGCGGAGCGCGGTGCTCCGAAGGTCCTTAGAGCACCATCGTCATCATGCACATTCGCATTTCAAAAAGACGCAAAAAGCATCGAACCGAAGACTCGGCCGAAGCGAAGCGTACATTTTGAAGTGCCTGTTGCATGGTGTTTCCTATGCTCTAAAAATTGAAATCTCGAAAGAGATGGATAGAGGTTAGAGGAGTTGAAAGCAATATTCAAGGGGGTAAGGTACAAAAATTTTGCCCTCTTGAGCAGTTTGGCCTAGTTTTCAAGGAAAACCTTTAGGTAGTTATACCGAGAGTATTGGCGGCAAGATGGATCCATTTCGTGGACCAACCAGCTAAACAAAACGAAGCAGTAGGTGTACATCTTTTTAAAATATTTCATCAATTCGGAGTTTTCGTGTAATTTTTCACGTTTTTCTGAATTTGATAACAAAAAGCCCCGATTGAGTAATTTCTCAGATCGGGGCAGTGAAAATTAACTAATGATTATTTTTTCATTCGGTTTTCTTTTAACCCGACAGACAGGTTAAAGACCGGATGCTCTTGCGTATGATCTTCGCGGTCGGCCACAAAGTAACCTGTACGTTCCAATTGGAATTTTTCGTCAGGTTGAGCTTGGGCTAAAGCGGGTTCAATATAACCTTCCACAACCTTGAGGCTGTCAGGATTTAAAAGCGTGCGATAGTCCGCATCAACGGCATCCGGTTGAGGCACTGCAAAGAGCCGATCATAGAGTCGGAACTCAGCCTTAACAGCCGTCTTAGCATCAACAAAATGGATTGCAGCTTTTGTCTTAACCGTTTCAGAACCGGCACTGCCACTCTTCGTTTCAGGCAGGTAGCGGCAGTGAACGGCAACGACTTTACCGTTTTCATCCTTGTCAACAGAGGTCGGCACAACCACGTAGGCGTAACGCAGACGTACGGGTTTGGCTTCCGAGCCGTCAGCCGGAATTGTCAAACGACGATAACCCTTGGGAGGCACTTCTGCAAAGTCGCTTTCATCAATCCACAATTCACGCGAGAAACTGAGTTCTCTCGTACCTAATTCGGGTTTTTGCGGATGATTAGGAGCCGTCAGCGTTTCCGTTTGTCCTTCCGGATAGTTGTCGATAATGAGCTTTAACGGATGCACCACACCGATGCGGCGCATTGCACGGCCTTCCAAATCCTCACGCAGACAAGCTTCAAGCACCGAGTAATCAATCAAGCCGCCAGCAACGCGGGATACGCCGCAGCGTTCAGCGAACAATTGAATGGCTTCAGGCGTATAACCTCTTCTGCGTAAGCCGAAAATGGTGGGCATACGAGGATCGTCCCAACCGTTCACCAAATTTTCTTTCACCAATTGAATCAATTTACGCTTACTAACCACCACGTGCGAGAGGTTTAAGCGATTGAATTCATATTGGTGGGACAACAAGAAGAAGTTCGGGCGAACCACATCAAGCGCAGCTTGTAAAAGCGGCGTGTAGTGTTCCGGTTGCGTTAAAAGCAAAGCCCAGAAAGCTTCAGCACGAATACCCAAAACCTTTTCAGGTCCTAAGTTGTCGTTCCATGCGTCAAGAATTTCAGCCAAGGCTTTTTCCGGGCCGCTTAAGCCCAATTTTTCACGGTGCTGATAGCAAGCACGCATGAAAGCTAAGGCTCGGTCATCTTCCCCCTTACTCATTTTGAGTAAGATTTCTTTGGCTTCTTCAAATTGAGGCGCGCGCAATACGGGGATGGAACGCTCCAAAGCCCAGTCGTAGAAGGCGCGTTGATCTTCAAATTCAAGCGTGCAGATTGAGTGCGTGATATTTTCTAACGTATCTTCAATCGGATGGGCAAAGGTGTACATCGGGTAGATGCACCACTTGTCACCGGTACGGTGGTGTTCAGCAAAACGGATACGGTAAATGGCCGGGTCACGCAGGTTGATGTTGGGGCTGGCCATATCAATCTTGGCGCGCACCACCATGGAGCCTTCGGCATGTTTGCCTTCCCGCATTTCGCGGAAAAGACGCAAGTTTTCTTCAATCGGACGATCGCGATAGGGCGAATTCTTGCCCGGTTCGGTGAGCGTGCCGCGATTGGCGTGCATTTCTTCGGGAGTTTGCTCATCAACGTAAGCAAAACCGGTTTTTACCAGATGTTCGGCGCAATCGTACATCCATTGGAAATAGTCACTGGCAAAGTAAAGATTGTTCTCTTCACCGTGCTTCCAATCAAAACCCAACCATTGAACGGATTCTTTAATGGAATCAACATATTCTTGGTCTTCTTTAACCGGGTTCGTATCGTCAAAGCGCATATGGCAATAGCCGCCGTAATCACGGGCTAAACCGAAATTCAAGCAGATGCTCTTGGCGTGACCGATGTGCAGATAGCCGTTTGGTTCCGGCGGAAAACGCGTGCGAATGCGTGCAGGGTCTTCAACGCCGGTTTGTGCCTGAATGCCGTAAGGAGCGGGGTGACCGCACCACAAACGCGGGCGATTGGCGTTGCGAGCCAAATCTTCATCAATAATGTTTCGAATAAAGTTGGTGACCTGTGCACCGTTTTCTTTGGTTTCCGTCGTAGACATACGATTGTTTCAAAAATAGCGATAAGAAATTTCTTATTTTAAAACCTTTCGGTATTTTTTGTTTAAAAACAATGACGGCTTCTTCCCTCTGTTTAACGAGGATGAGAAGCCGTATGTTAAAAAGGTTTAAAAAGGGTGTTCAACTTTTTGAAAAGTTTAAGTTTTTAGATGCTGGCAATCATCGTCCCATCTTTTGAATATGGATAATGTGTTCCTCTGAGCCGCTACAGTTGCCTTTTTTCTTTAAAGTTGAGCCGCAGGATGAGCAGGAGCCGCCACAGCCGCTTCCGTCGCGGTTTTTAATTTTGAAAACGATTACCCAGACTACCGCGAGTAAAATCAAAACCAAAAGTAACCAGCTGATGCCATTCATCATTATCCCTTTTAAGAACGATTCTCAATAATCAATATCCTAGCATCATTCCGAGAAGTCGGACAATGAGGGCAACAATCCAGGCGATAACGCACTGGAATACGGCAACGCCAATGGCCCACTTGCCGCCCAGCTCACGATTGATTGTCGCAATGGAGGCTACGCAAGGGGTGTAAAGCAGACAAAATACCAAAAGGGTTAAAGCTGTCAGAGCGCTGAGCGCAGCAGTCAGTGCCTCAGTGGAACCGAAAAGTACGGAAAGACTGCTGACGACACTTTCCTTGGCCATAAAGCCGCCGATTAGAGCAGTGGTGATTCTCCAGTCATCAAAGCCCAACGGAGCGAAAACAGGGGAGATCCAACCGGCAACCACCGCCAAAATACTTGTTTGAGAGTCTTCCACTGGATTGAGTTGAAAATCAAAGGTCTGCAAGAACCAGATGACAATGGTGGCCACAAAAATCACGGTAAAGGCTCGTTGCAGGAAGTCTTTTGCTTTATCCCACAACAAAAGCATAACGTTTTTCGCACCCGGCATGCGGTAGTTCGGCAATTCCATAACAAACGGAACGGCTTCACCTTTGAAAAGGGAGTTTTTCATCAATAAGCCTAAAAGGATCGCCACGGCAATTCCTAAAAGGTAGAGACCGATCATGATCAGGGCGCCGTTTCCCGGGAAAAACGCAGCGACAAAAAATGCGTATATAGGCAATTTGGCCGAACAGCTCATAAAGGGGGTGAGCAAAATAGTCATTTTGCGGTCACGCTCCGAAGGCAATGTTCGGCTAGCCATTACGCCCGGCACGGTGCAGCCGAAACCGATCAGCATCGGCACGATGCTTCGTCCGGACAGTCCGATTTTTCTCAAAAGCGTATCCATGACAAAGGCAACACGGGCCATGTAGCCACTATCTTCTAAAAATGACAGGAAGAAAAAGAGAACCACAATGGTGGGTAGGAAACTGAGCACACTGCCCACGCCATTGAAAATGGCATCAATAATCAGTGAATGAATGGAGGCATTGACCTGAAGTGTCGTCAACAGGGCATCCGTATAATCCGTTGCGCACCCAATAAGCCAGTCAAGCGCATCACTGAGCCACACACCGATCACATTAAAAGTGAGCCAGAAAACCAAAGCCATGATGGCAATGAAGGAAGGAATGGCTGTGTATTTGCCTGTCAATACTTCATCGATTTGAAGGCTACGAATGTGTTCGCGACTCACACGCGGTTTTACCACCGTTTGGCGACAGACCTTATCAATAAATGAAAAGCGCATGTCGGCGATGGCGGCTGCGCGATCCAGTCCGCGTTCGGCTTCCATCTGTTTGACAATGTGGGCCAAGGTTCGTTTTTCATTGATGTCTAAATCGAGTTGATCAATGATGAGCGTGTCGCCCTCGGCAATTTTGCTTGCTGCAAAACGAAGGGGAATATTGGCTTTTTGTGCATGATCTTCAATGATATGCATGATGCTGTGCAGACAACGGTGCACGGCACCTCCATTATCTTTGGAGTCGCAGAAATCCTGAACCGCGGGAGGCTCTTGAAATTTGGCAACGTGCAGGGCGTGGTCAATCAACTCTTCAATACCTTCGCCCCGGCTTGCAGAAATCGGCACCACTGGCATTCCAAGGAGCGCTTCCATCTCATTGACGCGAACCGAACCTCCGTTTGCCCACACCTCGTCCATCATATTAAGTGCGAGCACCATGGGACGGCCCAACTCCATCAGCTGCATGGTTAGATAGAGGTTGCGTTCAATATTGGTCGCATCAACAATATTGATGATGGCTTTAGGATTTTCCTTCAAAATAAATTCGCGCGAAACGATCTCTTCGTTTGTGTAAGGTGAAAGAGAATAAATGCCCGGCAAGTCCGTCACTAGCGTTTCATTGTGGCCGATGATGCAACCGTCTTTTCGGTCGACCGTGACACCGGGGAAATTGCCTACATGCTGATTGGAGCCGGTTAAGCGGTTAAAAAGGGTGGTTTTCCCACAATTTTGGTTGCCGGCTAAAGCAAAAGTGATGGTTTCGCCTTCTGGAAGCGGGTGCTCGTGTTCCTTGACGTGATACTTACCGCCTTCACCGTAGCCCGGGTGCATGATTTCTTCAATTGCGGCTCGTGTTTCGTTTTGAGGCAATTCATCCCGAATATCGGTGATTGTGATTGCTTGAGCTTCGGCGACACGAAGGGTGAGTTCGTAGCTTCGAATTCTCACTTCAATGGGGTCGCCCATTGGGGCGCGTTTGACCATTGTGACCGTTGCCTGGGGGATTAAACCCATATCAAGGAAATGCTGACGGAGGGCTCCGGTTGCTCCCACTGATTCAACGGTTGCGCTTTGGCCGATAGGAAGATCATTTAAGGTAACGGGCATCTTTTATTTTCTTTCGCTTTTTTTTCGTACGGTCTTGTTGTACGAAATTTTGTTCGTGCATTTTAGTGCAGTCGGACTAGAGGTGCTAATGAGAAACAGGGGTTGTATCACTTACCGATATTTTAAAATTTGAAAATTTCATTAAATGAAAATTAAAAATTAATATCAATGAAAAACCAAAATTATGATCAATGGAAATTAAGAATTTGAATCAATAGAAAAACTGAATTTAACTCAAAGAATTTTGTAATGTATTGATTAATAAAGTAATTGAGGAGAAATGTTCAGTTAATCTAAAGAAAAGGCAGACCGAGCGAGTTATCTCGCTCGGCCACTAAGATTAATGAGGAAGTCGTTTAATGAGAACGGAGGTATCGCTTCTGCCTTCGCCTTTGGCTTGCAGTTCACCGTAAAACTGATCAATCAGTGCCACGGTTGGCAAGCTAGAGCCGTTTTTCTTAGCTTCCGCGAGACACAACCCTAAATCTTTTCTCATCCAATCAATCGCAAAACCAAAATTGAATTGGTTATCGATCATCGTGCCACCTCTATTGTCCATTTGCCAACTTTGGGCGGCTCCTTTGCCGATCACTTCCAAAACTAGTTTCATATCAAGACCGGCATTTAAACCGAACGCAATGGATTCAGACAGCGATTGAACGATGCCGGCAATGCAGATTTGATTGCACATTTTGGCTAATTGTCCGCAACCAACTTCACCGATGCGGGTGACCGCTTGGGCAAAGGCCATGACAACGGGACGAGCCGCATCAAAAGTGGCTTGTTCGGCTCCACACATAACGGTGAGTACGCCATTGACTGCTCCGGCTTGACCGCCAGAGACGGGAGCATCCATGAACCTAAGACCCATTTCTTTGGCTTTCTGTGCCAACTCACGAGCAACTTGCGCACTGTCAGTTGTGCAGTCCACCAAAGTCGCACCGGCTTTCATGCCTGCAAAAGCGCCGTCTTTTCCCAAGACAACGCTGCGAAGGTCATCATCATTGCCCACGCAGGTGAAAACAAAGTCCGCATCTTCAGCGGCCTCTCTCGGTGTTGAGGCACAAAGACCGTTATATTCGGAAGCCCACTTTTGGGCTTTGTGAGCTGTTCGGTTATAGACCGTGACACGGTGACCCGCACGGGCAAGGTGACCCGCCATGGGATAACCCATGGTTCCTAATCCAATAAAAGCAACGGTTTTAGGATCACATGCTTCATAAACTTTGTCCATCTCGGACTCCCTATATGAAAAGCGCTTGAGAGTTCTCAAGCGCCTTTTGTCTAATGATTAACGATTAACGAACACCGCGTTCCTTGATGGTCGCCTCGGCGATCTGCACGCACTTGCGGGCAAGGGTGGCTGTCGGGTCAACGATGGCAACGGTCTTACCGGCCACTTCAAAATTATCCGTTTCATGGAAAATCAACGGCAATTCCGTGCAACCTAAAATCAAAACGTTGCAGTCGTAGGTCTTCACCAGGTATTCGGCAGCGCTATAGAGATCGTCATAGCATTCACCGGTGGTGTAGCCTGCCTTGGCACCCTTCGGACCATAAATGGCGCTCATCACGCGCTTTTGATGTTCTTCATCAGGCGTGAACATCTTCATATCCATCTTGGCGGCTTTCTTGCCATAGATACCGGTGGCAATCGTACCGCTTGTGGCCATCAAGCCCACGCGTGCATCTTTGCCGAACTTGGCTTGGATTTCATCGAGCATGGTTTGTTGCATATCGATGAAGGGGACGTCCAAGTGGCGAAGCAATCTGGGCAAGAATGCGTGAGCGGTGTTGCACGGAATGATGATGTAGTCACAGCCGTCTTTTTGCAAGCGCTTGGCGCAGTTATACATGGCGATTGTAGGATCGGGACCGCCATTTAAGAGGCAAGCCGTGCGGTCATCGATTTGCGGATTTTGTTCAATTACCACCTTAAAGTGTTCTTGGTCGTTCTTGGCAGGCGTTGCCTTGACGATCTTGTCGTAAAGGTCAACCGTTGCGGCCGGTCCTAAACCGCCGATAAGACCAAGCTTAAAGGGCTTCGGAAGCTTCTTCGTGCAGTGGGTCAAGGCGGCCTTGGCAAACATTTCGAAGACATTCATGACGGGTAAGCCCATCTTCACCAATGCAGCGGCATTCAAAGCAAATTGCGTGCAGTTGGGGACGATGACCTGGGCTCCTTTTTCAACCATATGCTGGCAAATAGGAGCCAGTGTTTGAGCCGCTTCATCGCTTGCGCCCTCAGCGCGAATCTTTTCGCGCAACTCATCGAGCACCTTCGTTTCCTCTTCTGAGGGGAAGACGAGCTTCATTTGCTTAGAGAGATCACAAGCACCGTCAACGCAAGCCGATGCATTGCCGGCATCAAGCACACCCATAACGGGCATTTCGGTGCCCATTTGGCTCATCAGGGCGCTCTTCATGTCAAGAATCGGCGTTTGAATTTCGCGTTGGATTTCATGAATGTAGGAGCCACACTTGAAGTCGGGGACCAAAATGAGGTCCACGCCCATGTCAGCTAAAAGTTCCGATTCATTGAAGATGAAAATCTTTCGGTCGCTGACAGCGAAAACAGGATCAGGATCGATCTTGAAATTATCTTCGGTCATGACGACACTCAGATCATCATCTCCCAAAGCAAGCAGTTGTGTTTTAACTTCCATGGCGGCACGGCGATTCAAGCCGGCCACAATGCCTAGTGTTTTCTTTTGGGTCATAGACAGCTCCTCAAGACTTCTCGTAATAAAGTAAGCGCACAAAAACCAACCTGCGGTCGGAATTACTCGCTTCGCTACAATCAAGTGTAATACAATCCGTTCAGTTCAATTAAAGAATTTGTTGGCAAAAAGTAACGCAAGCGATAGGCCATGATGCAAAAAGAAAAAATACTGGTGACAGGCGGGGCGGGTTTCATCGGATCGCACTTTGTTGATGCCGCTTTGGCAGCGGGCTACAGTGTTTTAACGGTCGATAAACTGGACTACTGCGGCAACCTGCTCAATCTTGAAAAAGCACTTCAAAATAAATCGCATAAGTTTCTTCAGGCCGATGTTGCCGATGCCGATGCAATGCTTGAGGCGATAAAAAGTTTTAAACCGAACGCTATTGTCCACTTGGCGGCTCAAACGCACGTTGATCGTTCTATTGACGATCCATCTGTTTTTATTGAAAACAATGTGACGGCGACACAAAAGTTGCTGGAAGTGGCACGTACCTATTGGAAGGCGATGCGAGGAGCAAGAAAAGAGTCCTTCCGCTTTATCTATGTTTCAACCGATGAAGTGTACGGATCTCTTCAGGCTAACGATCCTCCTTTTGCCCTCACGAGCTGCTATCGGCCAAGCAGCCCCTATGCGGCAAGTAAAGCCGCAGGCGAAATGATTGCTCTCAGTTATTGGCGAACGTTTGGCTTTCCGGTCATTGTGGAGCATGCCTGTAATAATTACGGACCGAGGCAATTTCCCGAGAAATTGATCCCGCTTATGATTGATCGAGCCCGAAGCGGTTTGACTTTACCCCTATACGGCAATGGAGAAAATATCCGCGAATGGATGTATGTGACCGATCATGCGGCGGCTCTCTTGCAGATAGTTAAAAAGGGCAGAGCAGGGGCCACATACAACATCGGAACCGGTGAGGAGGTACCGAACATCAAACTGATTCGTGCGCTTTGCACTTTGATGGATTCAGCCTGCCCGGGTTTATTGCCTCATGAGGAAGCCATCACGTTTGTCAGTGACAGACCCGGACACGATTTCCGTTATGCCATGGATAGTGTGGACAGTGAGCGTGAATTGGGATTTGCTCCGAAAGTGCGCTTGATCGAAGGCCTTCATCGAACGCTGCAGTGGTATTTGGAAAATGATGCCTGGCTTGATTCCGTTAAAAGCGGTGTGTATCCGGATTGGGTTAAACGTTATGGGAAGCTGTGATGAAAATTGAAAAAACAGCGTTTGAAGGTTTACTCAAAATTTTTCCCGATCTGCATCGGGACAAGCGCGGTACTTTTTGCGAAGTTTGGCAGGCGGCCCGTTATGAAGATTTGTGGCCGGAATTAACCTTTGTGCAAGATAACTTATCCGTTTCTAAGAAGGGAACGCTCAGAGGACTGCATTTCCAAAAAAAGCATCCTCAGGGCAAACTGATTACCGTTGTGCAGGGTGAGATTTATGATGTAGCAGTGGACTTAAGGAAAGAATCAGAGACATTCGGACGGTGGTTTGCTACAACACTCTCTGATAGGGATTTCAGTCAACTCTATATTCCGGAAGGCTTTGCCCATGGTTTTTTGACGCTATCTGACGTGGCTCGGGTCTGGTATCGTTGCACGGATTTTTATTACCCAGAAGACGAGGCGGCCATTGTTTATAACGATACTAATTTAGCCATTGATTGGCCTGATGTCGGTCCCTTGACCGTCTCCGAAAAAGATCAATTGGCACAAACATTTTTTGCCTGGCGTCAAAGCGAAAATTTTTGAGAATTTCCCTTTTTTTTTTTGGCACAATACTGCCTTTTCATTGCCTGTTGAATGAGAAGTAAAGATGGTGAGTTTTATCGATAAATTAAATCCTGAACAGAAAGCAGCCGTAACGCTTCCAGCAGAGAGCGCTTTGATTCTGGCTGGTGCCGGATCGGGCAAAACCCGCGTGCTTACAACCCGAATTGCATGGCTTATTGAGCAGTCAATGGCCAGTCCCTTGGAAATTCTCGCCGTGACATTTACCAATAAAGCGGCAAAAGAAATGCTCACTCGCATTCAGGCGTCCATCCCCGTGAACACTCGTGGTATGTGGGTGGGGACATTTCATGGACTTTGCAACCGTATGCTCAGACGCCACTTTAAGGAAGCGGGGTTGCCACAGACATTCCAAATTCTGGATCAAACCGATCAGCTCTCCGCGATTAAACGACTAATGAAGGCGCATGGTATCAGCGTTGATGAGTATCCGCCTAAGGACGTGCAAAACTATATCGCCAGTGCTAAAGAAGAGGGGTTGCGTGCGCGCGACATGACCGCGGAATTCGGTAAAAAAGAAAATATGGCCAAGATCTACGCACTCTACGAAGAGCAGTGCAATCGTGAGGGCGTGGCGGATTTCGGCGAATTGTTGTTGAGAAGTTATGAGCTTTTGGCTCGAAATGAAATGATCCGCAGGCATTATCAGGATCGTTTCCGTTTTATTTTGGTCGATGAGTTTCAGGATACAAACCGTCTGCAGTACAAATGGCTTAAATTGCTTGGTGGTTTTTCACCCGCCGGTGTCAGGGAATTTGACGGCAACTGTGTCTTTGCCGTGGGTGACGATGACCAATCCATTTATGCTTTCCGCGGAGCCAACGTCGGCAATATGATGGATTTTCAAAGGGATTTTCAGATCCGTCACCTCGTTAAGCTTGAACAAAATTACCGCTCTTTCGGTCACATTCTCAACGCCGCCAATGAATTGATCGCGCACAATGATGACCGTTTGGGTAAAGACCTCTGGACGAGTTCCGGAGACGGTGAGCGTATTCGAGTGTTTCGTGCCAGCGATGATCGCGATGAGGCGCAGTATTGTGTGCAGGAAATCCGAGAGGCTGTGGGGCGCGGTGTTAAAAAACATGAAATTGCTATTTTGTATCGATCCAATGCCCAAAGCCGCGTGATTGAACAGGCGCTTGTGGGAGCGGGTATCCCCTATAAGGTTTACGGGGGATTGCGCTTTTTTGATAGAGCCGAAATTAAACACGCTTTAGCCTATTTGCGTTTGATTGAAAATCCGAAAGATGACACGGCCTTTTTGCGTGTGGTGAATTTCCCGATGCGTGGAATCGGCGCTAAGAGCATTGAAACGTTGCAGCAAAAAGCCATCGAAGCCAATGAAAGTCTTTATGAGGCCACTCAAAGTCTTGAAGGCGCGGCGGGAACCAAGCTTCGCGCCTTCACGCAGCTTATTGATGCGATGCGCTTTGAGTATTCGTGTTTGCCTCTGCCTGATATGATCGCGGCGGTGACGGATCGCTCAGGACTAAATGATCATTACAAAAAAGACCGTGAAGGGCAGGAGCGCCTTGAAAACTTGGAAGAACTGCAAAATGCGGCTCAGGCTTACCTCAAGGAAGAAGGAATCAGCATTGAAGCGCGCAGCGACGAAGTTGAAGCCGACGGCGCCGATGATGAAATGACTTCATTGGCGGGCTTTTTGTCTCACGCGGCGTTAGAAGCAGGAGATAACCAAGCGCAAAAAGGGGAAGACGCCGTGCAGTTGATGACGGTGCACGCTGCCAAGGGTCTTGAATTTGACATCGTGTTTATTACCGGTGTTGAAGATGGGCTTTTCCCGCACGCCAACAGTGCCAACGATCCCAAGGGACTAGCCGAAGAGCGCCGCTTAATGTACGTGGCTATTACTCGCGCGAGAAAAAATCTGCACTTAAGTTTTGCTCTTTCAAGAATGCTTAGAGGGCAATACATGGATTCCGGTCCCAGCCAATTTATCAATGAAATTGATGAGGAGCATTTATTATTCCTCTACGATCGCAAACGTTCCGTCGCTATCGAAGATGAGGATCAGTCCTTAAGTTGGAATGAGGGCTATTCATCACCCCGTTATGGTCGTTCGACAGGTTTTCGTTCGTCTGCCGGATACGGTGGTTGCTATGGTTCTTCTTCAGGGTATGGGCGCGCCGGCTCTTACGGGGGTTCCACTGGTTTTGCACGAGCCAAAATGGATCCTGCAGTCAAGAAAATGGCCGCGAAGGCAGAATTCAAAGGATTTTCCATTGGCAATCGCGTTCGTCACGCTCGTTTCGGTGACGGCTCTGTGGTGGGCCTGACAGGTTTGGGAGACGATGCGCGTATCCGTGTGCAATTCGATGATGTCGGAACGAAAGAGTTGCTTTTGTCTCTGGCTAAATTAACTAAACTCTAAATTCTGACGAGGCTTGGGGAGGAAAAAAAATCCTCCCCTTTTGTTGTTGATCGATTACATATTTTTTGGGAAAAGTCCGACCAATTTTTTGGAGTAATCGGCGTATTTTTTATGTTGCGATAAAAACGCCTGACTGGATTGCTCCAATTTTTTCTTGTCATATTTTTCGGGGTTCAGTTTTGCTTCTCCGAAAACGATTTGTTTGTTTGTTTCGTCAACGGCGATCAAATCAATTTCGTGAAGGCCCTTGTTATCCCACCAAGAACCGACCGGAGACCATTGGCCACTTTCCAGATACGAACTGATGAACCACCGCTCTAGCGTTTTACCAAGAAATGACGGAAGTCCTTCCTCACAGAGCTCAACCAACTTATCCCAATGGTGGTAAGCGGCTAAATCGGTCATTCGAATCGTATCTACAAAAGTGAGCCAAAACCTTAAATACGGATCAGCAATTCGATAGCGAGATTTTCTTGGAGAAGCTTCATCCAAAATGGGATATTGGCGGTCGATAAGTCGAAACTCTTCGAGTCTTCTTAGGTAAGAGCTGATATTTTCTGGGATGCGATCTTGGATTTCGTTCCATTTCGTATCGCCCGAAGCAATCGCATGCAAAATGTCTTTGTATACACTGAATTTTCTTTGAAATTCGTTTGCCAGATAGACGTTACCTTCGGCTCTGAGCCAGCCGCCTTCAATGGAGAAAAGAAAGCGTATGGCTTTGGAGGCTGAAAGAGCCTGTTGTTTGCTGAGTAGTTCAACATAGGCGGCTACTCCACCTGTTATCGCATAGACAGTCAGCAGATCTTTGGGGTCAAATTTGCCGACCTCTTCAAGCATGATCTGTTTGAGTACAGACGGTGTAAAGGGCATGACTTCAATTCGACATGATGACCGCCCGTACATTGGTTGGCTATGATCGCCGAAAATCTGCTCCATTGCAGAAATGATGGATCCGCTCATCACTAAGAGCATTTGGGAGGTGTCTTTTTTTCTATCCCATATGGTTTGTAATTGACTCCAAAAGCCCGGCGAAACCTTGTTGAGTTCTTGGCACTCGTCAATGATGAAAATACAAGGTTTTTCCTTTGACAAGGTCATGGCAAAAGAGAGCACATCAACAATGGATTTGCAGTTTGGAATAAATTCCGGTTTGTATGTTTGAATCAGAGCGTCAAGCCAAGCGGTTGCGGTTGCCTCTTCGGAACGCTCCTGAATGACAAAAGAAAATACAGGATGGGAACAATTTTCAAACGCTTTGGCGATTAAAGTCGTTTTTCCTACTCTTCTGCGTCCCAGGACGTTGACAAGTTGAGAGCAATGAGAGGAGATGACAATCTCTAAAAAATGCTGCAATGCTTTAATTTCTTCTTCACGGCCATAAAAACGCATAAGAACCTCGTCTGAATTTATTTTCTTGGATACTGTATCTTAAATTAACTTAATTTTCAATTAACTTAATTTGAAATTGAGTAATTTTTTTAACATAGCCTCTTGCAAACCGAAAAAACCTCTGATAATATACGCAACTCGCAACAGGCACGTAGCTCAGTTGGTTAGAGCATCACCTTGACATGGTGGGGGTCGTTGGTTCGAGTCCAATCGTGCCTACCAAAATTTTTGAAAAAGGAATCTGGATTTCAGGTTCCTTTTTCTGTTTCTAGTCTGCGCTTTCCTAGTTTGCCCTTTGTTTTGCATGGTTAGCACTTAAGTCCCATTGGGAGTCATAAGTGCTGGAGCGGACATTCAATAGCCCCAAAATGGTGTGATAAAGGTGGTCGTGTGTGACGGGCTTGTGGCTATTTTCTTCAATCACCCGTGTATCAATCGTGTAGTTCTTCTTAAATGGCTCTGAAAACCACATCACCATCGGTACGATTTTTTGTTCGTCTGGTGCGATGTAGTATGGTGCTCCATGAAGGTATAGACCGTTTTCGCCCAAGCTTTCTCCGTGATCAGATAGGTAGATTAAGGCGGTGTTGATATCCGCTCTATTCTGTAATTTGCGGATCAATTCCGCGACAACACGGTCGGTGTAGCGAATGCTGGAGTCGTAGGCCGCCCGAATGCTCTCCTTTGAGCAGCTCTTAAAGGTTGGATCGGTGCATTCTTTGCCGAATACCTTTTCGGACTCGGTGGAGCGCTTGTAGTAAGCGGGGCCGTGCGACCCCATCATGTGTAAAAACAGTACGGTGTGGTTTTGAGTTTTTAGGGCATTGAAAGCCTCGTCAATCGAACGGTTGAATACACCGTCCATGCAGGTGCCTGCATGGCAGTAAAGAGGATCCGGAGTGGGTTTGGTGACGCGAACACCATCGCACGTTCCTTTGCAGCCGGATTGGTTGTCGACCCACGTGACAGAAAATCCTGCGCGTTTCAGTAAAGAAGGAAGAGATTCTTCGGTGAGAATTCTTTTTCTGTCGTAATCTCGACGACCAACGCGGCTTAACATACAGGGCAGAGAAACATCGGTGCTCGTGTCGCAAGCTTGAACTTTGGGGATATTGACGATATTGAGTTTTGACAACTCGGGATTGGTCGCTTTTTCGTAGTTTGCCAACTGCCAGTTGGCAGAGCGGGCTGTCTCACCGATCAGAACAACGAACAGGGTCGGCTTATCAGACGTGAAAATAGCTTTCGGGGATGCATCAACAATCACTTTCTGTGCTTTTTCCGGATTTTGATCTCTAAGCAGGGTACTGCTTGTCGAGTACACAATGTTGACGGGGGCAAATAAGTACCTCAGGCTTTTATCGCCTCGCATTAGGGCGGAAAAAGGTTGAAGCTGGATAAAGAGTACAAAAACACCACATAAAAGTGTGACAACGCATATACCGAGTCTTTTCAGTTTGGATTCAGGACGTCTGGAAGAACGAAGTCTATTGATTAGCAACAGTCCAGGTAGAGTGATAAGAATGAAGTTGAGGGCTAATGACCAGGACCAGTAACCGCTTGCCTCATGAAAGTCTGTCGCCAAAAAGTTTCTGACCATGTCCGGTGTCATCGCGATTCCATAGTAAAGCCAAACGACCAGAGAGGTAGCCCCCAATAGGGTCAGCAAAATCATCAGTCCTTTAAAAATTAACCGAGGCAGTAATCCGAGTAAGGCAATTATTGACATTGAAAGAAAAAAGACGGAAACGCTCACGGCTAAAGCGAGAATTAATGTTGGCAAAAGATTATTTTTATCTGCAGAGGCGCTTTTTATGATTGAGCTCACAATTGGAGCATTAAAGCATGCCGTCCAAAAGAATGCGGATAAAAATAGAAAATGATTGAAAGCGATTTTTCGGGGCAAAGCCAGAATGCGTCTCAGAATATTTTGGCGATCAAAACAAAGAACATAAAGACCGGCGCAGATTATCCAATCAATAAGAGCAGTGGCCAGGGTGTGGGAGAGAAAATGCGCACCTTGTACGATGCGAGTCAAAGAACAAATTGTTCCCAATAAAAGAACAGCTACAAGGGTTTTTCGGGCTAGTTGAGGATATTTATCTCTTAATGCAAAAAATAGTGCCAAAAGACAAAAGCCGGTCCCGGAGTGACCGGAAGGCCAACAGCGCCCGTCTTGAAAGACCCAAGACCATGTCGGTTCGCGCAGAGCATGATCCCCTGAAAAATAAGAGACAGACCAGGGGCAATAAACGCCGGTACTTGCTTTTAACCACCAAACCACTAAAACGCAGGCGAGCATCGCAATAATTATGTAAAGCGGGCGATAAATCCAATAAGAATCCGGTTGCAAGCCCCTACGATTGGCGATCAGATTTTTTACCAGAACATACACTGAAGCCAAGGCGGCGCCGATGGGAATGATTTTGCTTGATTTATACAGAACAACATTAAAGAAAAAATCATTTTTCAGCGGCCATCCTTGACCATCAAAAAAAAGACCGCTGATCGCGATGTCTAACGCTTGCGGGGGAAATAAAATCAGTAAAGTCAAACACCACAGGGGTAGTAAGAGCCAAGTCCAAAGTGAATAATTTTTTGTGTTTTTGTTTTCCACGGTGGCGTCCCTTTACTGAATTTTTCGACAATCGCAGTATCAGTCGAGGCTTGCCAAAAACGCGTCAAAGCGGCGTGAAAGAAATGTCAAAATGATTGATGGGAGTCAATGTGAAGCACATTGCTGTTGAAAGTCAATTGCCAGAAAGGCAGACTGTACAAACGGAGAGCTATTTTCAGGACGGTAGAAATGAGTTTGGCTGTATTGCTGGTGGATGACAACACAGATATTTTGTGCAATGTCCGCGATTATCTTGAAATGAATGGTATGGCGGTGGAGACGGCGATTAACGGCAAAGAGGCTTTGGAACGCATGTCTCAAAGGTCTTATGCGGTTTGCGTCCTTGACATTGGTTTACCGGATGTGGATGGGTTGACTGTTTGTAAAACATTGCGTGCGAACGGTGATAAGACACCGATTTTGATGCTTACCGCTCGTGACAGTATTGATGACAGGGTCACAGGCTTGGAGGTTGGGGCGGATGATTACTTAATTAAACCTTTTTCGCTGCGTGAGTTGAACGCTCGAGTGCAAGCGCTCGTCAGACGTGCCTACGGTGATAGTGAGATGAAACTTAGAGTCGGTGATTTGACGTTTGACCTTTCCACCACGCAAGTGAACCGAGCCGAAAAACCCATTAAATTGAATCCGACCTGTTTAACTATCTTGAAAGAATTGATGATAAGAAGTCCGGCTATTGTGAGCCGAAACCGCCTTGAAGCTCAAGTTTGGGGTGGGGGCGCGCCGGACTCAGATAGCTTGAGAGCCAACATCTATCTCCTACGCCAAGCAATTGACAAAGCCTATGATAAAAAATTGATTCACACGCATCCGGGCTTAGGTTGGTCCATTAATGAATGAGGCGCAAAATGCATAAATCGTTCGGGTTGGCACAGCGAATTTTCTTGGGATTTGCCCTTCAGCTTTTATTAATTGTGGGAATCTATTCGGTGGCGATGATGCAGTCGACCGAATTCATGGAAAATAATCTCGTGAGTGAAATGCTTCGCGAAGAGCTTGAAATGAGTGTGCAGGAGCTCAATTCCCACGAAGAGTTGCAATTGCCGCCGTCGATGAAAATATTCAGCGATGACCCTCGGCTTGATCCCATCCCGGCAGCCTTCGCCCATGTCCCGGAAGGTTTTACGGAATTTGTCAATGACGAGTCTTCATTCGTTTATAGGCTGCAGCTCGGTCAGTATTCTTACATACTGATGCGAGATCAGTATGACTTCGAACGAAGTGAACAGATTTATAACGTTGTCATTTTAATATGCAGTACGTTGGTTTTAACCTTAGGGTCGTTTTTCGCTTGGTGGTGGGTGAGCCGTCGTGTGATCAAACCGGTACATGATCTGTCCGCGCAAGTGCGAACAATTGCGGCAACTCGTACATATCACCCGCTGCAAGCGGATTTTGCCGATGACGAAGTCGGGGAACTTGCCCGAATTTGTGATAATGCTTTAAAACGATTTCACGAAGCGCTGTTACGGGAACGACTTTTTACCGCAGATATTAGTCACGAGCTTCGCACACCGCTGACGATTATCCAAACCAGTGCGGAATTGCTTCATATGAAGGACTCCCACGTCGGTGAGGCAAAGCGAGATGAGTTATTGGAAAGAATTTTGGGATCTTGCCAGTCGCTTCATGACCTACTGAATATTTTCTTAAATCTTGCTCGCAACACTTCTTTTGAGATTCAGGAAAGTGACACCGTTCACGATACGTTAAATTCGATGGTGGGCTACTATCATCCTTATGCAAAAGAAAAGGGGCTGGAGTTGATTTTTGAAGTCAAGGACACTTGCCCCGGATTTTATTCTCCGGTTGTGATCGGTACCATCGCTGGCAATTTAATTAAAAACGCTCTTTTGTATACCGCTCAAGGTTATGTGAAGGTGACAGAGACGGCGACGGGATTTGAGGTGGTGGACACGGGGCCGGGGATTGATTCGGAAAATAAAGATCGTATTTTCAGTCCACACACGCGGGCGACTGATCAGCAACAAGGCAGTGGCATGGGATTGTCCATTGTTAAGCGGTTGTGTGATCGTTTTGGCTGGAAGGTCGAATTAGTATCTCAACGACCGCAAGGGGCGTGCTTCAGAGTTGTGCTATTGACAGGCAAGCCGGTAGCACGAGTCGATCAGAGTCGTTAATCAATGAGATGCCGGCGCATTAAAACAGTCAGTAAGAGAAGTGAAAGAAGAGCAAAAATGGCTCCGAGAGCGAAAGTATAAGCAGGGCTATACAGTTCCCAGATAAAGCCTGCAAGAAGTCCTGCTATGAGAGTCGCCAAGCCGGACAGAAAGTTAAAAACACCGAAGGCGGTCGCTTTGAATGCGCCCGGAGCAAGCTTAGCGACCATCATGGAGAAAATACCTTGTGATGCGCCCAAGTGTAATCCAAAAAGCGCGACGCCGACGGCAACCGCATAAGGTGTTTGCCACAGCGCGAAGACACAGTCTGAGGCGATCAGAAAGAGAAGACCTAAAGCCAGAAGTTTTGACGACGGGATGCGATCGGCCAGTTTGCCCAATGGATAGCTCGAGGCGGCAAACACAAGATTGCTTCCGACCAATATGAGCGGAACGAGAGCCGCGGGTACACCACTATCAGCCGCTCTTAAAATCATAAAAGCGTTTGAAAAGCGAGCCAGGGAAAAAACGACTCCTATGACTAATAAGCACTTAAAAGCTAAGGAAGTCTGTAGAAAAAAGGCTTTAAATTTGAGTGGTTCTTTAATGTATTGCTTTTCTGTTTCAACGTTTTCTACACCGAACAGAATGAGCGCTAGGCAACAGAGTCCCGGAATTAAGGCAAGCCAGAAAACGGTTCGGTAATTTTCCGTGAAAAACATCAAAAGGATTGTAGCCAGAGCGGGACCGATAAAAGCACCGGCAGCATCCAAGGATTGACGTAGCCCGTAAGCTGCGCCTCTGACAGATTCCGCAGTGACTTCGGCCACTATAGCGTCTCGCGGCGCACCACGTATGCCTTTGCCGATTCGGTCAAAAAATCGTGCCGCAAATACGACTGGCATACAAGTCGCCAGTGCGAAGAAAGGCTTTGAGAGAACTCCCAAGGCGTAACCGGTAAATACCAACCATTTTTTCTTACCAAACGTGTCAGCAATGACACCGGAAAAAACTTTACTGATCAACGCCGCAGATTCACCGACCCCCTCGGTCAGACCGATCCATACGGCACTGGCTCCCAGTGTCGTGGACATAAAAAGCGGCAAAAGCGCATGGATCATTTCAGAAGAAATATCCATAAGCAGACTGACAAAGCCCAAAACCCAAACGGTTCGAGGAATGCCAGAGTCGGACTGTTTATTCAAACGGAAACGATGAAAAATAAACATTTTGATAACGCACTCCTTGTTGGATTGTAGCGCTGATCAAGATATTGATTTAGTTTAAAAATGCGTCGAAATAATGAAGGCAAGGTTTCTGAAAATGGCGTAGCTGATGGAAGCGATGAGCCACATGAATAACCAGTCCTCGGTGGCGATGAACCAAAGATGGCTTTGAAGCATGTCACCATTAATAAGTAGGCTCAACACGACAAGAACGAGACTTGCAATGAAGTATTGAATAGACTTCTTTGGCCGTGTATCCCAAAAGAAAAAGAATAAAACAATCGGGAGGTAGACGGCATTGACGCCAAAACCGATCCATTTTGCCAATAATCCAACACTCATGGCAAGTAGCGCATAAATGGATCGAAATGTATCCGTGCAATTAACCTGAACAAAAGGAATGTCGCGTTCAGCATTGACAGAACACCAACAGGAAGCGCAGATATCAGCAAAAGCCAAAAGAAAGCCTGCCCACAAAATAACGCTGTCAATGCTTTCCGAAAAGAGGAAAATATTGTCGCAGTCGTCTATCCAATAACAGGCCATCCACAAAAAGAACGGGATCACCGTGAAACGCCAAAAAGGCCAATTTCCCCGGAAAAAAATAGGGAAGTTTTGAATAACAAAAGACATTAGGGATTGTTGCATCTTCTGACCTCTAGCCATCATTTTTATGCAAGCCATTATTTAACGGGTCAGGTAAAAATCGCGTTAAAAAGTCAGGAAATAATTGTTACGCAATGTTCTTCAAGGCTAGACCTCTTAATAGAAAATATAGTGAGGCGCTTTCAATAAGAGATCTAAAAGAACATGGCAACTAATTGAATTTAAGTGTTTTTTATCGTAAAAACCGGCGAGAAAGTTTCAGGTCCTTTTTGTTGCTCGGTACAGTTACTAGGGCTATTAACTTTGACACTAGTGCTGTTTCTTAATCTTCAGTAAAAGCCTCTTGTCTTGTTTTTTGCCACTTTGGCAAAAGCGTGACGGCCAACAGAGCAAAAGCCATGATGAGTAAGAGAGCGGAAATGGGACTCGTGAAAAATACTGTCGCATCTCCCCGGGAAAGAAGCATTGCACGGCGTAGATTTTCTTCCATCATCGGCCCCAAGACAAAACCCAGGATCAACGGTGCGGGTTCACAGCGCAGCTGATAGAAGATGTATCCCAATAGGGCAAAAGCGGCCATGAGCACGATGTCGTAGTTGTTGTAGTTGATGGAATAGACACCCACCGCGCAGATAGCCAAAATGGCAGGGAAAAGGAAGCGGTAGGGGACTTTTAAAATTTGCACCCAAAGGCCTGCAAGAGGCAGATTCAAAACCACTAAAAAGAGGTTGCCGATCCACATAGAGACGATCAGTCCCCAGAAAAGGTCGGGATTGGTGTAGATGACTTGGGGGCCCGGGGTGATGTTTTGAATGATAAGAGCTCCCATTAAGAGTGCCATCACAGCGTTGGAGGGAATCCCCAACGTGAGCATTGGAATGAAACTAGTCTGAGCGCCCGCGTTGTTGGCGGCCTCAGGGCCGGCAACGGCCCGGATGTTGCCTTCGCCGACCGGTGTTTCGTTTTCAATTTTTATTCGTTTTTCTAGTGTGTAGGAGGCAAACGAAGAGAGCATGGCTCCGCCCCCCGGGAGCAATCCCATGATGCTGCCTAAAAAGGTGCCTCGCGCAATGGCTCCTTGACTTTGAGTAAAGTCCTTTTTCTGCGGCCACGGAGACTTAACCGCAATGGTGCTGTAAGAGCCAGATCCGACAATCGCCTGGAGGTTTTTAAGGATTTCTGCGACGCCGTAAAAGCCCATGGAAATGACGGCAAAATCGATGCCGTCTTGAAGCGTGAGGGTCTCGAGCGTAAAACGCAATTCACCCGTATTGATGTCCGTGCCGACCAATCCGAGCAACAGTCCGACAATGACCATGGCGATTGCTTTTAAAATGTCGCCGTTTGAAAGGGCAACGGCTCCGACAAGCCCCAAGACCATCAGACTGAAATACTCAGTGGCGCCGAAGTAAAGAGCCACTTCAGATAAAACGGGGCTGGCCAGAGCAATTAAAAGTGTGGCCACGGTGCCTGCGATGAAGCTTGCGACAGCGGCAATCCCTAAAGCGCTGCCGGCGCGGCCTTTACGGGCGAGCTTATAGCCGTCAATACAGGTGACAAGCGAAGCCGCTTCGCCCGGTATGTTCATCAAAATGGCCGTGGTTGAGCCTCCGTATTGGCTGCCGTAGTAGATGCCGGCAAGCATGATGACGGCGGCGGTCGGATCAAGCGCGTAGGTAAGCGGAAGCAATAGCGCGAGCGTGGCCACCGGCCCCAATCCCGGCAACACCCCCACGAGTGTGCCGATCAATACGCCAACAAAACAGTAACCGATATTGGCAATGGTGAGCGCGTTTTGAAAGCCTAAGGCAAGATTGGTAAAGAGATCGGTCATGATCACTCCCACGCTGGCAATAGGTTGATTTCAAGACCGATTGCACCAACAAAAACAGCCGTTACCAGAAGGTCAACAACGACAGTCAGAATCAGCGCCTCACGAATGCGTCTTTGCTCGGAAGCAAATGAAGAAATAAAAACCAAAACGGATAGGGCAATCCAAAGCCCCGCGGGTTCAAGCAAAAAGGCAAAAGCTAGAAGAGCTGTGCCAATTAAAAGAACTTTTTTCAGAGCAAAGCGATAAATGATTTCATGAGACTTTTTTTCAGAAAAAGTTCCTAGGATACTGATCACTAAGCCGATAAAAATGAGGCAATAACCTAAAAGGTGGGGGAAGTAACCGGACGCCATGCGGGCGGCCTCTCCCATGGGTAAATAGTTTGAACCCAATACGAAAGCCAGGCCAATAGCGGCAAAAAAAAGTCCACCCACTGTGTCGCGGGCCAATCGAGCATGAAGCATGAATAGTTAGATTTTCAACGCACTGAGAAACGAGCGATATTTTACCTGTTCGTTTTGAATCCATTCGTTAAATTCTTGCGGCCCCAAAAGCTTCGCTCCCCCCGAGAGTCTTTCAAACGTATGCATAGTTTCGTTTGACTCAAGAGTTAAACAAATTTCTTTAAATAGGTTTTCTCGGATTTCGGTAGGCGTCCCTTTCGGGGCCATTAGGCCAAACCAAGTGGATATATCGCAGTCAATACCTAAAGAAGAAAGCGTGGGGGCTGGAATCCGTTTATCCGCCGTGCGGCTTGTTTGCGCTAGCACCCTGACTCGACCGTCTTCAATAGCGGGGCGAGCGCTTGCGAAATTATCAAACATGATGTCTGTTTCTGCCGACAGCAATGAAAGCTGCGCGGCCATGGCGCCGGCATAGGGCACATGAACGGTCTTAAGACCTCTGGTGTTTAATAGGGCATTGGCAATATGACCTGCCGATCCTGTACCGCCGGAGGCGCAATTGAGCTGATTGGGGTGCTTTTTGACAAAATCGATAAAGTCTTCGGCTGAATTAATCCCCCGCTTTTTCATGGTTGCCGGGGTCATGATCAGGACATTGGGGGTATCGCTTAAAAGGCAAACCGTCTCAAAATCTTGAGGGCTATAGGGCAAGTCATTAAACATCAGTGGATTAACCACCAGTGTGGCCAGTGCCCCGACAACAAGCGACTGTCCGTTGGGTTGGGCATTTTTAACTTCCAACATGCCGCGGGCGCCGGCGGCTCCCGGGCGGTTTTCAACAATGATCCGACCCAATTTTGTTTTGAGTTTATCGGCAAGAAGTCTGGAACAGGCGTCAAGAGGGCCGCCCGCTGGGTAGGGCACAACGATTCTCATCGGCTTGGGTTTTGCCCAAGCAGGTGTGGCAACGGCAACTAGTGCCAGAGCGAATGAACGTCGGGTAAACATGTCCAAAAAAAGATCCAGTCAATGTCATGCATTGTAGTCTGGAAATATCAAAAAAGAATTTTGCACAATAAAATCATAGGAATGTTACGTTTGATAAATCTTCGGCTTTAAGATAATCTGTGAAGCTATGAGGGGGCGTAAGTTGGAGATAGGCTGAATTTTTAAGTTATCTCATTGCTAATTAGCGTGGTGATGGTTGGCCAGCTCTTCTGCATTTAGTCAAGCCTCTTCTTTTGTGTTAACCATATCTATTATTTTACTGGTGAAGACTATGCCAACAACAAAGCCTGTAGATTATTATGTACTCCGAAATCAGCTTGTATTAGATAAACGCTCTGTAGGAAATACAATTGGGGCCTTTGTTATTCTGAATATGATCGCTCTGTGTACGGGGGGGGGCAATCCACGCCCAAACTTATAGTACATCGATAATTGAATATTGGGGAGATGAACAAAATAATTCAAATTATGAGGAATACAAGAGCATTCGAGAAAAAAACGGAAAACAAACTATTTACAATTTTGGTAAAAATAGCACGATCAACTATTTAGTAGATGGGAGTACGCCTCTGAACAATCCTAAGGATGTTGCGATTTACGTGATGTCTCATGGTAACGTGAATACTCCTCCCCCAATAGAGAATAGCCTTACGATAAATGGCAATCTAAATATCCTAATAACTGACAATAAAAATGGCTCGACAGAAAATGAGAGGGCATCGACTGTAGGCATAGCGTTTTATGCCGGAAAAAGCAGTCTGACAACTAACGATTTGATATCTATAGAAACTTCATCTAAGGCCATTGACGGCGATGCATATTCATTAGGCGTCACCATACAAAACCTTGGTAGTGCGTCATCTTCTAGTGGAAGTCGTCCTGCGATTGGAGAGAACACTGTATTCTTTAACAATCTCAATATTGATCTATCGTCTACTACTGAGGGAGGTGGCTTGGCGGAAGCCTATGGTGTTGAGATGATGGGCAACAGTTCGGTTACCATTAACGAACTGAAAATTTCAGCAAGGGCAGAAGGCGCCGATGAAAATTTCGCTCAAGGTATTCGGGCAACAGACCAGTATGGACTTTCCGGTGGAACGATAAGCATAAACCAAGCTGATATTACGACAGCGATCAATGGCTACGGCCAAGCTATTGGCGTAGTAAGTTTCCTTGATTTGGAAAATAACGGAAGCACAATACACATAGAAAATGGTAGCATCTTGGCAGAAAGCTTTGATGGACAGGGAGAAGCGTTCGGCGTTCTCGCCAATGGTCAATCCTGCACAGTCACTTTGGGCTCTGACACTGCGGAAAGCATTAGCGTCAGAGCGCAGGGAGGACGCGTTAATCACGCCCTTTATTCTTTTGACGGTACAGTCTCCGCCAAAGCCAACCAAATTAACCTTCAAGCAGACAACATTATCTATGCCGATGGGGGCAGCATTTCCGTCACTTCCCTTAAAACTGGAACATTAAATGGCGATGTTGTGACTGCATTTGAAAATGCAATTGCATCTCTTGATTTGCGAGGAGATACACATTGGACAGGGGCGACATCTCGCGCTTACTCTTCCGACATCAATCTTGCGTTGAAAAATGCCGCCAAGTGGAGCATGACGAATGACTCACACTTTCGACCCTTACCATGGACGGCGGCATTGTGAAATTGGCTCATACCTCCGGAACTAGAGCATCACTATACCGTACACTGATAGCGGACAATCTGAGCGGCGCAGGCGGAATCTTCAAAGTCAACACAGACATCAAAAACGATCAGACCGACCAAATTATCATAGGCAAAGGAAGCGGAGCTCATCAGATTTTAGTTATACCCACAGGTACGGGAGCAAATACAGAAGAAATGAATTCTTTCATCGTGCAGCAGCGAGCCGGCGATGCTTCCTTTTCACTTGCCAACAAAGATGGCAAAGTAGAACAAGGTCTGTACTTTTATGAACTGGCTGAACGCATGGGAAACAATGGACAGGAATGGTATCTGAAACGAGCGTCTTCCAACATTGCCCCTGAAACGCCAACTGGAGAAACAGAAGCCGCACTTTCTGGACTGGCAGGGCATTATGCGATGTGGTATAGCCAGCTGACAGACCTTCGTAAGCGTCTCGGTGAAATGCACGATGGTACACAGACCGGTCTGTGGGTGCGCGGTTTCGCCGATAAATTCCGTCTTAAAGGATTGGCTGATTCCGGGTTTAACCAAAATCTGTACGGAGGCTCCGTAGGTTATGATTTACTGGCCGCTGCTAATGAAGATTACACGTGGATTGTCGGGGCGCAGTTCCGTAGTGCACACGCCAATCAGCATACCAATGGACGATGGGACGGACGGGGTGATGTGACTAGCGTAGGCGGCGGTCTTTACTCAACGTGGGTGCATTCCAAAGGTTGGTATGTGGATCTTGTTGCCACTATGGACTGGTATGACCACACAATCCAGGCCAATATGAGTGATGGTACAGGCGTCAATGATGACCGCTCTTCCTACGGGATTGGCGCTTCGTTGGAAGTTGGACGCAAGGTGAACTTTGGCTTCAGCAATGAGAATCGTAATTATTGGTTTTTGGAACCGCAGTTTGAGGTGTCATATTTCTGGTTAAAAGGTGGAAATTTCACGACAAGCAACGGCATGAAAATTGATCAGGAAGATATGGATTCTCTGACAACACGTGCCGGTTTTGTGCTCGGTAAAAAGTTTACACTGAATCGCAACGGCGTTCACTTCATCCAGCCCTACGTAAAGGCCGGCTTTAATTATGAATTCATGGGAGAACAAGAAGCTCGTCTCAACGATGTTCGCTTGTCTTCAGATCTAAAGGGTGCTCGTGGTTATTACGGATTGGGCGTGGACTGGCAGGCATCAGACAACCTTCGTCTTTATATGCAGGCTGAAAGAGAACACGGTGAAGACTTCACCCGCGAGTACAACATATCTGGTGGTTTGAAGTGGAAGTTCTAAGTTGAAGCTAGTCCGGCGAACAGAAACCGTACAGTACTTGGTTTTTATTCGTAGTCCCTAAAAATCCCCAAATTTTCGGTCTGCTCCAATCATTAACAAATAAGAAGACCTACAATTTGGGGGCACTTTGGCTAAGCCTTTTTGTTTCTTGGTGAGAATTGAAGACCTTGTAATCCTCATCGGATGACTTTGTGAGACCAAACTCTAGTAGTGCGGGGTGTCAGAATGGCCTTGACTGAGGAGCTATCCTACTCAGATACCTATGCAGAATATTGGTTTTCATTCGGCTACTACCAACGGTCTCAAAACTTGGTTTAATTTAATATGCCGCGCATTGCATTCCCCAAAGTTGACCGCAACACCCTGATTAATGTAGGGCTTGGCTGAGATTTTAGATAAAGCAATCAACCACAGATTTTTATAATCTGATCGGAACCCTCTAAAAATGGGAACATAGTACTCAATAATTGACCTGTATCTGTATCAATGCGTCAATATAAGTTGACGACTGATGCAATGTGCTTTAATTTGTTAGAAATAGAGAGAGTTTCACATGACGTCTTTTGCCGATTTTTTCTCTACTTCTGCCGGAATGCTATTAAGGCGCTGGGAATCAGCTCAGATGGATGCTCTTTTGGCTGAGTGTGCGGGCGAGACGGCGCTTCAGCTAGAAGCGCCGTACGGTTGTTTATTGAGAAATGCGCCCCACGAGGATCGGATTTTAGGCGCGCGCTTGCTTTCGGAAACGTCCAATGCCTGCGCCAATGTGTATTTGGACTATGAGCAATTGCCTTTTAGAGAAGCAACGTTTGACTTGGTGGTTAGCGTCCACGCTATGGAGTGGTCTAAGAATCCTTTGCTTTTTTTTAGTGAAGTTTTCCGAGTGCTTGCTCCGGAAGGCAGACTGATTGTGCTTGGCATCAATCCATGGGGCCCCTGGTGGGTGAGAAAGAAAGAGAAACTTTTTGATTGTCCGGCCGATACGCCCTTTTCTCCTCTAAGCGTTTCCCAGGTTAAAACTTTTTGCGAGCGTTACGGGGTTGTGGACCGGGGGCGTTTTGGTGTTTATTGTCCTTCGTTAAGTGATAATCCGCAGCGTTTGGCACGGTGGGGGTGGTGTGAAAAAGCCGGGGATCGTTGGTGGCCGGCGCTCGCCAATGCCTTCATGCTAAGTTGTGTGAAAAAAGTCGAGAAACCCGGTTTGATTGGAAAACTGATCCCGGAGGGCAGTCTTTTGAAAAAGAATTGGGCTGGCCAAACCATCGCAACTCGAAACCAGACGAAAAATTTTTAATACCATTGATTTTTTCACGTAAATTTACGTTAAAAAATCAAAGTTCAACAAAAAATGAATAAAAATCGAAAATTACAAATTTGGACAGACGGCGCTTGTAAAGGCAATCCTGGCCCCGGTGGTTGGGGAGCCTACCTCGTATGGGGAGAAAAAGCGTTGGAACTTTGCGGCGGAGAAGTTGAGACAACCAACAATCAAATGGAATTGACGGCGGTTATTGAAGCTCTTTCGGCCATTAAGCGTCCTGTGCCCATGGTGGTGAGTCTGGATAGCCAATACGTGAAAAACGGAATTTTGGAATGGATGCCCCAATGGAAAAAGCGTGGTTGGAAAACGGCGGCCGGTAAACCGGTGAAAAATATTGAGTTGTGGCACAAGCTTGATCAATTGGTGAGCACTCACGACATTGAGTGGAAATGGGTTAAGGGACATGCGGGAGAACCCGGCAATGAAAAGGCCGATGAACTCGCTAATCGTGGTGTTCCTAAAAAAGCGTGAAGGATAGAAAACAAATGGCAAAAACTTACAACCGTCAGGTTGCGTTAGATACCGAAACGACCGGTATGGAAATTGAAGCGGGAAACCGTTTGATTTCAATTGGTTGCGTGGAGATTGTGGGGCGCTCGATCACAAAGCGCACGTTCTACAAACTCATTAATCCAGAGCGTGAAGTTGAGGAAGGTGCCGCAAAGGTTCACGGTTATACGTGGGACAAGTTAAAGGGCAAACCGCTTTTTGTCGATATCGTGGACGATTTCCTTGCTTTCATTAAAGGCAGTCAGCTGATCATTCACAATGCGGCTTTTGACGTGGCGTATCTCAACATGGAATTGGAACGTCTGGGTAAAGGGCAGGTGACGGATTACTGCGAAAGCGTTCTCGATACTTTGCCATTAGCCAAGTCGCTTCGTCCGGGGCAGCGCGTGAGTTTGGATGCTCTGTGTTCGGCCTATGGCATCAATAATACGGATCGTACGTTGCACGGCGCCTTAATTGACGCGAAACTGTTGGCTCAGGTGTATTTGGCCATGACTCGCGGTCAGGAGTCACTTGATATCACATCGGTGGATATGAAAAGTCTTCCGCCGATGCCGGATGTGACTAAGCTTCGGGTGGTCAAAGCCAGTGCTGAGGAGGAAGCTCTTCACGCGGAAACGCTTAAAGCGATTGAAAAGGAAAGTAAGGGTAATTTGGTTTGGAAGACCGAAGAGACCCCTGTTGCTTGACTTCCGACATATCTATTAGAGAGTTACAAAATGTCACTTTAGGGCCGTAGTGGCCCTAATGTGCTTTCAGGTTGCATTCGGTAACATTGATTTGTTAAATCATTGAGAGTTTTGCGAATAATGCAGTTAAAAACCGTTTTTGTTATTTCAGTTATAGCTGCCGCGGTGCTTGCCGGTTGCGGTGATAAAAAAGCATCGGTTGAGCGAGCCCCCATTGAAGTGGCGACCATGACGGCAACGCCCACGACGGCGTTTCGTTGGGTGGATACTTTCGGGTAAACGGAAGGTGCAGAAGAAGTTGAGGTGCGTGCTCAGGTTTCCGGAGTCTTGCGTAAGCTCAATTTCAGAGAAGGCGAACGAGTCAAGGCCGGGCAAACGCTTTTTGAAATTGAAAAAGATCCCTATGAGGCTCAATTAAGACAAGCTCGGGCTCAAACACAACAAGCAAAAACGGAATTGACGAAGGCTCGCCGGGATGCCAAGCGGGCCTCGGAGCTCATTAAGGTCAATGCCGTGAGTCGTCAGGAGTATGACGATGCGCAAAGTGCTCTCGCGGTGGCTAAAAGCGCCCTGGCTTTAGCCCAAGCTCAAGAACAGAATGCGGAAATTGATCTTTCGCACGCGATGGTTCCGGCGCCGGTTGACGGTATCGCCGGTAAAAGTGAAGTCAATGTCGGCTCATTGATTACGGCCGGCACGACACTTTTAACATCCATCACCCAACCCGATACGCTTCGTGTTTCGTTTGCCATCGGCGATAAAGCGCTTTCCGGGGCGAAACTGACCAAAGAAAATTTGGTTCGAGTCTTTTTGCCCGATTCAAAAGAATTTTTACCGGCTAAGTTGGATTTCATCAGTCAACAGGTCGACGCCGATCGCGGCACACTGAGGCTGCGCGCGGTCTTGCCTCCGACGGATAAATTTCTTCCCGGTCAGTACGTCCAGGTTCGCCTCATGATGGGAGAGTATCAGAACGCTTATCTTGTGCCTCAAGGTATTGTTCGCCAAAAATCGGACGGAACCTATGCTGTCTACGTGATGGAAGAGGGCGTGGCCCGTGAGCGGGGTGTAACGCTTGGCAATTGGGAAGGTAAGGACTGGATCGTCACGGGAGGTTTAAAGCCGGGAGATAAAGTGATTACCAACCAGATTTTGCGGCTCAGAGAAGGCATCAAGGTGACAGAAAAAAATACTTCCGAGCCTCAGAGCTCTGCCACCGGGGACACCAAGCAGTAGCCGGAGGACAAGATGCTGTCGCAATTTTGTATTCGCCGCCCGATTTTTGCTTCGGTGATGTCTATTTTGATTGTGCTCGCGGGATTGGTCTGCGTGCGCGTATTGCCGCTGTCTCAATATCCGGACATTTCTCCCCCAAGTGTATCCATTTCAACAAGTTACGAAGGGGCAGACGCTCAGACGCTTGCTCGTACCATTGCCGCTCCAATTGAAGATCAGCTCTCGGGTATTGAGGGACTGCAGTATTACACCACTTCTTTGCGCTCTAACGGTGATGTGCGCATTTCCTGTACGTTTGAAGTCGGCATTGATCCGAATGACGCCATGCTTGAAATCAATAACCGTGTGCGTACAGCCGAAAGACGGCTACCCGAGACGGTTCGTCAAAACGGTGTGACAGTAAGAAAACGCTCCGAAGAAACCCTTTTGATGATGGCGCTAACTTCGCCCGACGGCTCGATGAATCCAACTCAAATGGCCGACTATGCGACACTGAATATCGTCGATGACTTAAAGCGTATTCCGGGTGTGGGTGACGTCAGTATCTTCGGTAACGTGCAAGGGGCCATGCGTATTTGGCTCAATCCCGACAAGATGGCCTTGTTGGGTGTGACGGTGGGTGACGTTGAAGATGCCGTGGACATTCAAAACCGGCAGTATGCGGCCGGCCGTGTAGGCGCGGCGCCGACGGCTCCCGATCAGCAGCTTTTTTATACGGTGACAACCAAGGGTCAGCTTTTAACTGAGGAAGAATTCGGAAACATTACGATTCGCTCCGATGGTCCGGATGGCATTATCCGTTTAAAGGATATCGCCCGGGTTGAAGTGGGTAAACGTAGCTACGATTCCTATAACCTTTTAAACAGTGAGCCGGCTATTACTGTGGCCGTATACCTGCAAACAGGTGCTAACGCCATGAGCACGACAGAGCTTGTGAAAGAGCGCGTGGCGGAACTGGCCGAGCATTATCCGAAAGGCCGCATAACCCACACTATCACCGACGATACAACGATCTTTGTGTCTGCCTCATTGCACGAAGTGGCCAAGACATTGATAGAAGCCGGTATTTTGGTGCTTCTTGTCGTTTATCTTTTCTTGCAAAGCTGGCGCGCGACACTCATTCCGATGATTGCGGTTCCGGTCTCTTTGATTGGGACGATGGTGGGATTGTGGGCGTTTGATTTTTCGCTCAATACGCTCACGCTTTTTGCTATGACGCTTGCCATCGGTATTGTGGTCGATGACGCTATTGTGGTGCTTGAAAACGTTGAACGCATCATGGTCTCGGAGGGAGTTTCCGCGCGAGTGGCCGCCAAACGGGCCATGAAGGAAGTGGCCGGTGCCTTGGTGGCTATTGTGCTGGTGCTCTCGGCTGTGTTTGTACCGGTTGCGTTTTTGGGTGGCATGGCCGGTGAACTCTATCGCCAGTTTGCGGTGACAATTACGATTTCCGTTGCCCTTTCGGGCTTTGTGGCTTTGACGCTTACACCTGCGCTTTGCGCCATTTTGTTAAAACCGAGAACCAAAGATCCGGCGAAATTCTTCCAACGCTTTAATTTAGGGTTGGGGCGTTTTACGAAGTTATTCCAACGCCTGGTGGGCTTGGCGCTTCACCATCGGGTGGCAAGCGGCGTTTTGCTCTTAGCGGTAATAGCGGCTTGCTGGCAGATGGTTCAGATCACACCGACCTCTTTTGTGCCCAGGGAAGACCAAGGCGTTGTCCGCCTGAGTCTATCTTTGCCTGAAGGCGCTTCGCAAACCCGCACGGAGCGAGTTTCTGATGAACTGCAAAAGAAAATGGGTCAAATCGAGGGAGTGGAATCCGTTTTGACCTTGACGGGCTTTGATACGGTTGCCAATGACACACGACAAAACGCCGCCACTTTTGTGTTAAAGCTTAAGCTTTGGGATGAGCGCAAAAACACTGCCAATGATGTTGTGCGAATTCTCACAAAGATGGCTGAGGACATTACCGAGGGCAGAGCCACGGCTTCCACTCCGGCTCCGATCAGGGGCTTGGGGTCTTCGGGCGGTTTCTCAGGATTTTTGCAGTCACGTGAAAGCGATGATCCTGTTCAGCTTCAGCAAGTGGCCGATAACTTTATCGATGAGCTAAGCCGCTCGCCGCTTCTGACCGGTGTGCGTCACACGGCCGTGGCCGAGTCGCCCATGCTTTTGGTCAATGTTGACGAAGCTAAGGCCCTGGCCATGGGAGTCTCTATTTCAGATATCTACGATACGCTCACGGCCTTCATGGGCAGCACCTATATCAACGACTTCACCCGAAACGGCAAAATTAACCGCGTGATCATGCAAGCCGACACTGACTATCGAATGAAGCCAGAAGATTTGGGCCGTTCCTGGGTCAGAAACAACGCCGGTGAAATGATTCCGATGTCGACATTGGTGTCTTGGGAAAGAACTTCGGGAGCCGAGACCATGTCGCGCATGAACGGTTATCTTGCCGCGCGCTTTATGGGTGAGGCGGTTCATGGAGTAAGTTCCGGTGAAGCCATCGCGGAAGTGGAACGCATTGGAGATGAAATGCTCCCGGAAGGTTACGCTATCGGCTGGACCGGTCAAGCCTTCCAGGAAAAGCGTTTAGGAGCTTCAGCTTCCACAGCTTTCATTTTCGGCATTATTGTGGTGTTCCTCATTTTGGCCGCTCAGTATGAGCGTTGGTCGTTGCCGATCGCCGTTGTGCTCGCGGTGCCATTTGCCGCGTTGGGGGCGTTGCTCGCAACTTATTGCCGGGGACTCTCGAACGATATTTACTTCCAAATCGGTTTATTGGTATTGGTGGGCCTATCGGCCAAGAATGCCATTTTGATTGTGGAATTTGCCGCGCAGAAGTTAGAGCAGGGTAAGAGTGTCTTTGATGCGGCCCTTGAGGCAGCCTCTTTACGGTTGCGTCCGATTTTGATGACCTCTTTTGCTTTCATTCTTGGTGTGGTGCCTTTGGCTTTGGCAACCGGTCCCGGTGCGGCTGCTCGCCAATCCATGGGTACTGGTGTGTTAGGCGGAATGTTGGTTGCCACATTTATCGCCATTATCTTTGTGCCAGTCTACTTTACTTGGTTCGTCTCTAAGAATCCGGTACGGCGAGATGATGACGATGAGGATGAACGTGCTTCACCTTTCTTGAGTCATCCGGAAAAGCCGGAAGAACCAAGCGACGGCAAATAAAGAGAGTAAGAGGCCCGTGCGAGTGTACGGGCCTTCTCTTAGGAAAATTCTATTTCAGAGGCTTCTCTGTCGACAGACTTGTTTTTTTAGTAAGTAACAAAGCTTCAAAACCATAACCAAATGGTTCGCTAAAAAACGCTAAGGATGGGGTGTTGATAAAGTCGGCTGTTGTCGGTGTGATCACTCCCACCCTAATTCATTCTGTTCAATCTACAAAAAGCGACCCGAGAAATCGAACCCGGGCCACTAGAAAGACGAAGTTGTCAGAAATCATCTTATTATGTCTAACATCACTACTAAACAGTGATTCCTGTTTTAATGAGAAATATCCTTCCAAGAGCGCTCATCAAACATTGAGCCTTCAACTTTCCAGAACTTCTCCTCGCGGTACTGATTGGCGGTCAGCCCATCAGGGACAAACGTGTAACGAATCGCTTTGTTGACGCGAATGTTTTGGTTATTGAGCGATGCAAAGATAAATTTCATCGTATCCACAATCCCGACATAATCATCACTAATTTGCAGCGGAGCATTGGCGTTTGCTTTTTGTGGTTTAATCAGTAAAAGCGAGCTCGGACGTCCCACGGAGCCTTTTTGGTTAACGGCGGCTAATTCCGGTACAACACCAGAGCTGTGGTCCGATACCACCACAATTGTGGTGTTATCAAAGATTTTTTCCTTTCTCATCCAATCAAACCAATCGCCCAAGGCTTGAAGGGAACAGGTTTCAGCGGCCATTTGGCCGATCGGAATTCCATCCGGACGCGCCCCGGGTGTTTCGTAAGGCAAGAGTTTGCAGGTACCCGGTTCAGAAAACCATGGGTAGTGGCTTAATTCCGAGTCAATGAACTTGAACGTATTTTTTTGCGCGCGAGTATTGGATACCGAGGGCAAGAGCTTGAATAACGCCAGATCACGGTAGGTGTTGTAAACCAAAGCGGTAGTACTTTCACCCATCAGACGTTCGATCCAACGGCCGTCCTTGTAGATCATGTTTTTAAGTCCCCAAGGAACGGCATTAAAGAAACTCACGGCAATCAAGAAACTGTCGCTGTTGCCGCGGTCAATTTTGAGATTGTTTTCGGCTGCATAACGGCGAATGTAGCTGTCGCCGATGTTGCGGATTAATAATGGTTGATGGTTTGTGTATTTGGCCAAGCGGTTTCTTTCCGTCCAGTTTCTTTCGTAAAGCGAAACATCAAAAGACGGTCCGAAACGATTAAGCGTATTGGCAAAGCCACGATTGACTTTTTCAGCCAGTGTCAGGTTTTCGTCCTTATTTAATTCCCAAGGGGTACAAGCTTCTTCACAAATAATGGACGGAAGGCTTGAAATAGTGGAAGGACCGGTTGCCAACGCCTCGCGATACCAGGTAAAGCCTTTGTATTGGTTTTTTAATGTTGGCGTTTCTTGCATGATGCGATCTAAGTGACGTCCCGCAAACGCATCGAGCATCACGACAACCACATTTTGCCCTTCCTTGCTAAAACCGAACAGTCGGTCGTTATAGTCCGGTAAATCCACCGTTTGTGTGTTTTCTGCGTCTCGAGACCAGGCTTCCTGTGTGGACCAGAGAATAAAGACAGAATTAAAGAGGCTGCCCGCAATGCAGAGTATCAAAATATTTTTAATCCAGACGACTTTATTGCCGCGGATAAGCCAAACGAAAACAATGGAAAATAAAGTGATCACCGCGACATCAACCACAACGTTGACATTGCGGAAAAGGGGCTCTGGGTTGGCGATGATAAACGCATTGATCGTTCCGACGTTCAAAGGCAGCAGGAACGCATAGACGGTCATTAAAAGCGAAATGAACGCGAAGGTGTAACCGGCGAAATCCGCGTAACGGGTCAATTCAAAAAGCTTAGTCAGGCACCAGAAAATGACGCCTGCAACGCATACACAGGCCAAAAGCATGGCGAGCACTTCTTCAATACGCGAGAAGCCTTCCGGAGCCGTGCTGAAAGCTTGAATCGGCAGATAAAACGCTAAAAGAATAACAAGCCAGATAGCGCCCGGGGTTAAGAGTGCAGCGGGCTTAGACTCACTCGGATAGAGCAGATTCTTTAAGCCGAACTTGAAATTAGTAAGCGTGAGCGAAATGATCAGGAACGCAAAAGAGGCGCTCAGAGCGAAGTAGCGTCGATTTAAGCCGAGGCAACTCCATTTGTACCAAGTGTTGAGTTCATAGTACAAAAGCAATGCAATGAGAATCAGGGCAATGGGGTGCTTCCACATGCGCAGTCTGACGCACTCGATAACGGCGCAAGCCGCGAGCAAAAGAAAAGCGTAGTCAGAATAGGCACTTAAAGAAAGCTTGAGACCATCGCTAAACCAAGAGATCTGATTACTGCTTAAAACGGCCAGAGCGACAGCCAAGCCCCAGAGGTAGACAAGATAACCGTTTATGATAGAGGGGCTGCTTTGAAAGGTTGTGCCGCTATCGGTGAAGGCAAAAATCTTAAGCCAAGTACTTTTAATAAGAAGACCCAACCCACGAAGTTTGTTGGCAAAGTGGCGTACCAGGTCATAAACAATATTCTTGCCAAGCGAGAAGATATTGTTGAAGGTCCAGTAAAGCACCAGGCCTGAGGCGGCGTTATATAAAAGCACCAAAAAGAGCGCAGCCATGCCGTAGAGCTGGTACTTGTCACGCTTGGAGAGATTTTTGGTGTAAATCAGGGCACTGGCGATATTGATGACCGTCATCAGTATCGGCATGAAGTTGATCGCAAAGTCTCCGATTTTGAAAAGTTCATCAGGCTTTGAAAGATCGGCCAATCCTAAAAACGAAATGCCTTGTAACGGTTCAAAGTGGCTTAGGAAATGGTAAGCCGCAAAGAAAAACGGAATCTGCAGGAAAAAACCGATGCTCGATCGCAGGGTCAATAGCGGTGAGTAACCGGCCTGACGATGCATCGTCGTGATCATGGCAAAGCGTTCTTGACCCTTATAGGCGCGCTTAATCATTTGCTCCTTAGCTTCAAAGCTTTTGCGAAGAGCTCTTTCTTCTTCCTGCCAGGCTTCAGCCTTCATGTAGATGGGCAGAATCACAAAGTTGACGATAAGACTCATCACGATGATGGCCCATCCCCACTGTTGGGTGATATCAAATCCCCAAAGCAGGGCCTTGTGCATCCAGTATTCAAGCGGAGCGATGAAAAGGGTATATAAAAAGTCAATCATTTTCGTGAGTCTTCTGAGTGTGAACGGAGTTAGCCATATCAATCAAGGCTTGGGCGATCGGTTCTCCCGCGTGCCCGAAATTGACAACGTTTTCACATCGAATGGCTTCAATGCGGCTTGCCATGTCTTCGTGACGCATCAAGAGATCTTTAACCAAAGCGGGGATATTCTCTTCATTTCCCGGCAAAACGCGTTTGCCGAGACTATCGAGCGCTTGCATTTCCCAGGCTTCATGAGGAATTTCCCAGGCTTCAAAGCCATCCTTTAAGGGACCGTTGCCAACGGAGATAACCGGACGCAGGAAGATGAAAGCAAAATCAAAAATAACGCCCGAGACATCAGAAATCATCAGTTGGGCGCGGCTCAAACTCTTAAAGCCATCGGGATTTCTATCCCACTCGATGTTGTCAAACGCTTTTAATTCCGACTGAAGTTTTTCCATAAGCTCTTTATCGGAAATAAAGCTTTGCGGGTGGGGGCGCAAAATGACGTGATAGCCCGCTTGAGCTAAAAGTTTCGGAATCATGGATCCTGTTCTAGTCAGTAAACCGTTTTTGCCCCACGTCGGTGCAATAAGAATGGTATTGTCATCGGGCTTTAAATCGGCTGTTTTTCGGCTAAGCATTCCGTCAAAATAAGGGCAGCCCAAAAGGGGCAAATCCTTGGGTTTGGTATGCCTTAAGGATTCCAGTGCACGAAGGCTTTTGGCCTGTGCGGGGCCTGCGCAGAAAAAGGCATCATAGTAGTCGAAGCTATAGAACTTATAGGTGTGGATGTCGCCTGCGGCATGGACAATGTGGACGTACTTTTTAACGCCTGCTGAACGTCTGATTTGAAGAACGTCAACGCCCGGGGTTGTCAGAGCAAACACATCGGCTTCTAAAAAGCCCAAGGCGGTGTAGGCGGTTTGTCCCTTACCGATAAATTTCGCGTGAACCCATTTATCCATGCCGCTTTTAAAAACGGGGTCGTTTTCATCGCTGGTGAGATAGGTGCAGCGAACATTTTTAGCGGCAAGCGCTTCCAAAACCGGTTTAAAGGTTGACCAGTAGGCGGCCGACTCGGCGTAAAACACGATGAAATTATTCTTCAGATCGTCTTTTTTACCCGTGAATTTAAAAAAGACTGAACGCACCATACTGGGCAGTTTTCTCACTAAAAAGTAGGCGCTCGAAGTCAATCCGATCAATACAGACAAAAGCATGCTGCCCGTGCCGGGATCAAGATAAGCATAGGCATTAATCGGTAAGTAAACGAGCAAACCGATGGAGGCGAATTGAAGAGCTTTATCCAAATACATCATTTTGTTTGTGAAATTTTCAAAACAATTATTCTGACTGTTAGTGCGGAGACAAAAATCAAAGTTGACATGGCGGCTCCTTCGGAAATAAAACCGCTGTCAATCATTTGAATCGCTGCCACGGCGGCGGGCATTGTCTCCGGCGTATACAAAAACACCACCGCAGAAATCGTTGTCAGGGCGGAGGCGAAAAGGTAACAGAATACCTCACCAAGCCCCGTTTTGCATAACGGCAAAATAACCTGCCTGATGGTCGAAAGGGGACTCACTCCCAAACTATCCCCCACGGTTTCGTAACGGGGATCAATTTGGTTGAAAGTATTGCCGGCAGTGATATGGGCGACGGTATAGAGGTGAATGAGGGTATTAAACACCAATAAAGTCATGGCGCCTGTGGCACTTGAGAAAATCAAGCAGCCGGAAAAAGCCAAGGCGAAGGCCAGGCCCAGCACCGTTCCCGGAATACAAAGGGGAAGAAGAGCGGTGGCCGAAAAAAGTTTTGTGAGGGCAGGCGGGATGTTTTTGACGCGTCGAGTCAAATAAGCGCCTACAAAACTCACAATGGTGCCGATGGCAGCGACGCTGGTTGCCAATACGAAACTATTTATCCAGGGATCAATGCCATAGGTGGAATTTTTAAAGCTGTAATTGGCGAGTGTCATCTCGGGGACATAAGGCCAGAATGTCACAAAAGAGCCGTAGATGACAACAAGCACACACGAGGCTTCGAATACAAGAAAGAGCCAGGCAGCGATACTCCAACCGATAGGATGCTCAGAGAAGGGACGGGCGGGGATATCACCCGGCTGAGCAACAGTCATCGGGTACTTGGATGTGAAATAAAAAGCCAGAATGCAAGGCAGCATCAGCCATAAACTCAGAAAGCCCGCGGCGGCCCAGTCTTGATTGCCGATGGCTTGGTTATAAATTTCGGTGGCAAGCATGCTGAAGCTGCCACCCAAGAGCTTGGGGACGCCGAAGTCAGTGACTGTCAAAACAAAGGCAATTAGAAAGGCGTTAATGAGTCCTGCGCGGCAATGAGGAAGAATAATGGTTAAGAAGCTCTTTAGCGGCGAGGCTCCCAGTGAGCGGGCGGCCAATATCAGGCCGGCATCTAACCTTTCAAGACTTAAGAGCAATTGCAAAGTGGCATGAGGAAGCGTGAAAACAAGCGCTCCCAAAAAGACCCCGGTAGCACCGTAAAGGGGCGTTTGAATAATCAAGCCGTTGTTGCCGATCAAATAGATAAGACCGATGGCGGGCATGACCGATGGGGCGAAAAGCGCGATGGGGAAAAAGGTTCTTGCGGTTTTGGATACAAAACCTTTGGTGTTTACGATCGTATAGGCGATTGTAAATCCTGCAACACAGGCTGAAAGGCCAACGGCAAGGCCCATGACCATCGTATTAAAAAAGGCCCTCAGATTAAAACCCGTTATAAATGAAGTCAGTGCCGGTCCATCGGACAAAGTTGAGAAAAGACTTATCGCGGCAGGCAAGAGCCCGGCAAGTAAAAATAAAATGCAAAGAGTCAGAAGGGATGCGGCGTGTTTGAGCATCAGTCCTGCTCCCAGGTGTGCCAACGTTCTTGAGGCAGTCTTATCGCATAAAGTTCGCCGATGGATAACGAGTCGGCTAACGGTGATGTACGGGGAATACGGGCAGAAATTTTTGTTTTAAAGTCATTTAAAAGGAAATGCGCCAAGACGCTTTCCCCCGAAAATTCTTTGGCTAATAACTCCGCCGTAAAGGTCAATGCTTCACTTAAAGTTCTTTCAGTAGCCTCAAAGACTTCAACATCACTGTGGCGGATGCCGGTGAGTTTACCGTTATTGATTGCGGGTACACGAATGAGATTCATGCCGCCGGCAAAGGTCGCTACAAAAGGCGAGGCCGGATGATCAAATATCGCTTGAGGTGTGCCGGCTTGTTCTACTTTGCCGTTATGAATAATGACGATGAAATCCGAAAGTGAAAGGGCTTCATTTCGGTCATGCGTCACCATCACGGTTGTAATGCCGGCTTTCTGTTGGATTTCACGCAACTCGCGCCCGATGGTTAAGCGGTTTTGAGCGTCAAGCGCAGAAAGCGGCTCATCCAGAAGCAAAAAACGTGGATTGATAGCCAAAGCCCGTGCAATAGCCACACGCTGCTTTTGCCCGCCCGATAGCTCATGAGGATAACGGTTTTGAAGTTCTTCCAAATGAGTCAGTGACAAGAGGTGCGCGAGCGTTTCTTCCTTAATCCTTTGATCAACCTTACTGGAGACGCCATACAGAATATTGTCCCTAACCGTAAGGTTGGGGAAAAGCGCATAGTGTTGAAAAACAATGCCGGCTTTACGGTTGGGCAAGGCAATATTGGTAATGTCTTCATCACCGAAGATGATTCTGCCTTTTGTCGCTTTTTCAATTCCGGCTAAAACCATAAGAAGCGTTGTTTTACCGCTTCCCGACGGTCCCAAAATGCTGGTAAAGGCACCTAATGGAATCGAGAGATTAATCTCGGAGAGCACGTGCGTGGAGCCGAATGATTTGCTTAAGTTTTCAATCAATAATTGGTTATCCATGGGCTCACCTTGATGCGATGCTTTGCCATTGGTCGGTTATGGTCTTTTTTTCAATGGCCGCTTGTCTGAAATCCAAAGTTAAAAATCGGGCAACCAGTTTTTTGCCGGTTTCGGTTGAATAGCGGTCAATTGAGGAAATGCCGCTAAACGATGCGGCAATGTCGGCAACGGGTTTGGATGCACAAAAGTCAAGAAAACGTTTGGCTAAAATCGGATGTGGACTGCCTTTGGGCAAGGCGCAGCCTTCAGCGTCCCAAGCGATGCCTTCTTGTGGCTCAACGGTGATCACCGGTATAGAAAAGCGCATAAAGGGTCTGACAAAAGCCTCTGAGGTAAGCGCAATCGGAATTTCACCTTGAGCGGCCATGGCGGCTGGCCTTGCGCCCGAAGCCGTATAAAAAAGAATATTTTCGTGAAGCTTTTCAATGTAGCGCCAACCGACTTTTTCACCCTTCGCCTGAAGCCAACCCATTAAAAACATAAAGCCTGTGCTTGAGGCAACAGGATTGGGCATGACGATTCGACCTTTATAGATGGGATCCAGAAGATCGTCCCAGGTCTTCGGTATCGGAAGCTTGTACTTTTTAAGTAGTTCCGTGTTAATGCAAATAGATCCGCCCCAAGCATTAATGCCAAACCATGAAAAATCACGAGCCCTCATTTTTGAATTGATGGCAGATGCGTTTTGGGGACTGTAGGAATCTAATAGCCCGGCCTGATTGAGCCTTTCCAGAGCAATGGCAGAAAGCCCTAAAATGACATCGGCTTTGGGATTGTCTTTTTCGGCCATAAGCCTAGCCGAAATGGGGCCTGCTGAGTCACGAATGTAGGTAATCTCAATATCGGGGTTTTCTTTTTCAAAGGCCTCTTTATAAAGAGGCAAAAACTCCGGTTCCACTGCCGTGTAGACAAGCAACCTCTCTTTGGCCGAAACGCAGGATGCGTTTGCCAAAAATAAAAGGACAATGAAAGAAAGGAGAGCTTGAAGTACTCGGCTCATTCGAGTCGGAATTCCTTTTTGATGGACTCAATCAAGAAGCGAGCGACTTTATCTGAGGCCTTAGAAGGCTTCGCGTCCGTGTTCATTTCAATTAAGCTATCCAAAACTCGCTCTCTGAGCGTGGAGGAGCTCACGCCTTCTGTGCGCGGGAAAATCACGAGATTTTCCTCCGGGATATGGTTGGAGTTGTCAGCACCGTGCACCAACAGGTCGCAGTGGTGTTCTTTCATGTAGTCAAAAGAAATAAGCCAAGGACTGGGAACCACTTCCGAGACGTACTTGATGGACTCTAAAATTTCTTTTCGTTCTTCGAAATTTAATTCCGGGGTATAGCCTTTTTTCTGTTTAATTTCATCATCAGTGGTCAGGGCAACAACCACATCGCCAATTTCAGAGGCCTTCTTTAAAAGACGGATATGACCGTGATGGATGAGTGTGGCGGACATATCTACCATGACGCGCGGGCGTTTTTTCTCAGACATTGCAACTCCTTGGTTTTGTGCTCTTTGAGAATGCTACTCTCACTCGTTTGTTAAAAGAGAATAATTCTCGAAATATAGTCCTAAATTTTATTTTTGGCGTGAAAATAGTGTCAAAACAATTGCTCTACTAGCATCAAAGAAAGAATAAACGCCCTTGTACTATTTGATTCCTATTGTTTTCCATTAAAGCGAAAAACTATTTTTCATCAACATAGAAAAGCGCGTTTAGTTGTAGAAAATCAGTGGGGATGTCTTTGGCGTTTTTAAATCCTGTGATCAATAACAGTCCGCCTTCTTTACAGTACTTTTGCAGGTAAGGATCATTAGGATCGATGCCATCGTCCAAAACAAGGATCTTGATGCCGAGTTCTTCAATGATTTCCTTATCGTATCCATCAAAAGCCACGTAGGGGAATCCTGCAGCGCGGGCAGCGATGTAACGGTAAGGTGTGGTCGTTTCAATAATCATTCGCTCAGGACGAGGGCATTCCTGAAGCATTTTTGGATAGTCCTCTCCTTTATCAATGTCAATCATCACATGAGGGTATTTATCCAAAATTTTATCAATATCGGCCAGTAAAAGCGGGGTATAGCGATTGAGAATTTTGCGCTCACGAATTTGAGAAACCGTTGGGGGAATTAACCATTGGTATGGATGACCGGTATTGTCGTTAAAGTCATCAATGTAGTGAGCACCGAAATAGTGACCGTCCAAAGAAAGTCTTAAATCAAATCCAATGAAACGATAGCCATCGTCAATGGCTTTAATGAAAGCCTCAGACGAATTAGTGTACTGAATGCCATCAATAGAACCGCCGGCGTGCGCGATGTATTTTTCTTCACCGACATTTAAAACCGGAGCCGGTTCAAGATCAAGTAAGCCGACATGATAGGCAAGACCATAATGCCACTTATAGGAATGAGCGGTTGCCCAAAGCAAAATGATGGCGAAAATGATACCTACAAGAACAAAAGGTCGGATGACGAATCGTTTCATAACTTTTGATGGAATACTGCCTTAGAAAAATTGTACAGGGGAGGCTAAATTTTTCAGCAATGCGACAACACTCCAAGCTGTCGAGGTACTGGATTTCGGGTTGGCAGGATCGGGCTTGCCCGCCACCGTTAATTCTGCTCGCATGAGATTGTTTTTGAGACGGATACGGTGAACGTTTTCAGTACTGTCCGGGTCGCTTGTAATTTGAACCGTGGCATCATAAAGGGTTCCGGAAGCCAAAGCGGCTGCAACCGCGACATTGACATTTTTAGGAAAGCCATTGATAGCGTCAGGTACGGACCCGGTAAAAATAACATCTTTTTTGTCTGAGGGAAGAGTTTCACCGTTTAGATAGGGAGCGCCTTCCAAGCTTTTCGGTGCTTTTGTGTTACCGATCACTACTTCCGCATTGCCCATTAAAGCAAACGTTTGCATTAAGTCCAAAGCACCGATTGCTCCATTGGGCAGATAGACCTTGCGGTGGCTGTCTTTTGCTGCTGCTTCAAGGTGTTTCCTAAAAGCATCATCTGCCAATGCTCCAATTGAAGCAATCACAAGATCGGAGCCATGTTCAAGAACACGTTGGGCGTATTCTTTCACGGCTTCCCTGCCGGCAAATTCAACAACAATGTCAGGAAAGCTTGAGAGGAGATCATCAAGCGTAGTACAGGCATCAGCATCCAAAGACTCAGCTAATTCGTTGGCATGCTCTTCATGACGTGCCATTACGGCGACAATGCGATAATCGTCAGAAAGCAGCCTTTGTGTTTCTCTGCAGAAAATATGAGCCAGTGCCCCTGCGCCGATTACTGCGACTGTTTTCATATAAGAGGACTCCTTAAGAAGAATTAACCGAAATCGTGTTTGAGTTTAATTTTTTTGAGCCAATAACTGTAATAAGACGGTAAAAAAGCCTGGACATCAATACCGTAAGCTTCGGCCAATACTCGGGCAATTTCAGGTGCGTTTCTGAAATAATCCTGCGTTTGGGGCATGTCATCGACTGTGAGGATAAAGGATGATAACAGTCGTCCCAAATCTCGGATGATCCATTTCTGAGGAGTTTGACCGGAAAACACCATGGCAGAATCCAAATCCCAAAAGCCCATGGAGTCACTCTGGACATAGAAATTCGCCAGTTTTATATCACCATGGGCCATACCGGCATCATGAAGGCGTCTTAATAAACGTCCGGCATTTTGCAGCAATTCGTAGCTATTGGGTTGAGCGCGCAAGGCAGCACTGGCTGTTTGAGCGTCTTTGAGCGCTTCGGTAATGATGTAAGAGTCAGAAATAAGTTCCAGAGTGCGCCTTTCACCAACAGCCAATACTTTGGGTGTGGCTAGTCCGGCTTCTTCAAGTTTTTTAGCAACAACGATTGTCCAAAAACTTCGCGACGGCTGAACGAAGTAGCGAAAACGCAAACCGAAAGCTTTTTGGTGAAAACGAACGTGTTTACCAAACACGGTTGTCTCGCCGACCTTAAAAAGACTGGCGGTTGTTTTTTTTGAATGTTTTTGAAAAATACCGCCTTCGATAACATCATCAAGCGTGCTTGCTATTTTCAGAAGATCATTCTGTAAGTCACACGGCAAAACGTGGTAACGAAGATTACCGATTCTGACTGATTGAGTCCCGTTTGCAGGGTTCAACAAGGTGGTGAGTTCCGGACTCCAACGTGTATACATGATTCTCTTCCGACAGAAATTCTTGAAACAATGTTACTCGAGTTTTTTGATCAAATCTCAATCCAATAAGGCGTGTGATCGCTGGGTTTAGGCCATTTGCGGGGGACTTTATCAATGTCTACGGCCTTAACTTTGGACTTTAGCGCATCGGAAACCAAAATATGGTCAATTCGTAAGCCATGATTTTTCTGAAAACCCAGCATCCGATAGTCCCACCACGTGTAGCGCTTTTCCGGTTGCTCGAAAAGGCGGAAGGAATCGGAAAGCCCAAGAGACAGAAGGTCACTGAAAGCTTGACGCTCTTGAGGGGAAACCAAAATATTGCCTTCCCACCCTTTAGGATCCCAGACATCGCGGTCATCAGGCGCAATGTTAAAGTCGCCCAAAAGCGCCAACTGGGAGTATTCGCTTAATTGATTTTTTAACCAATGATTAAGAGCTTCCAGCCAGGCGAGTTTATAGGCAAATTTGTCCGAGCCCACCTCAGAGCCGTTGGGGAAATACCCGCAGACAATCCGAATGTTTCCCGATTTTGTTTTAAAAGTGGAGGCAATCAGGCGCTTTTGCTCATCAGGAAACGTCGGAATATTTTTCTGGACGGATTCAGGCTCCCCCAATTTATCCTTGCGGTAGACAATTGCCACGCCGTTATACGTTTTCTGCCCGGACCAGACTGCGCCGAACCCGCTATTTTCAAGAGCCTCGATCGGGAAGAGATCATCGGTCATTTTGAGTTCCTGCAAACACAGGATGTCCGTTTTAGATTGGTCAAGCCAGTCCAAGACGTGAGGAAGTCTCATTTTGAGAGAATTGACGTTCCAGGTGGCAATTTTCATACGGCCTCCTTATTTGGCAATGGGTTTAATGCCACTGTGGCGAAGTAGTGCGTCAATTTTAGGAGCGCGTCCTCGGAAGGCAATAAACGAATCCATTGCAGGGCGAGAACTGCCAACGGCTAGTACTTCATTTAACCATTTCTTACCGGTTTCGGGATTTAAGACGCCGGTTTCTTCAAATAAGGAGAAAGCATCGCTGCTTAACACTTCAGCCCACTTGTAGCTATAGTAGCCTGCGGCGTAGCCGCCCGCGAAAATGTGGCTGAAAGAATTGGGGAAACGGTTGTAATCTGGCTGTTTAGTAACGGCGACTTCTTTACGAACTTCTGCCAAAAGGTTAAGAATGTTGTCTTTCTGGCTGTCAAATTCAGTGTGAAGCAGCATATCGAAAAGCCCGAACTCAAGTTGGCGCACCATGGCCATGGCACTTTGGAAATTCTTGGCGGCAAGCATCTTGTCGTAGAGCGACCGGGGAAGCTTCTCACCGGTTTGTACGTGACTTGTCAGGCTTTCAAGCACGGTCCAATCCCAGGAAAAATTTTCCATAAATTGACTCGGACACTCCACTGCATCCCATTCCACGCCGTTAATGCCACTGGCTGACGGTTCTTCAATGCGGCTTAACATGTGGTGTAAGCCGTGACCGAATTCGTGGAAAAGTGTAAGCACATCATCGTGCGTGAGAAGCGCAGGTTTATCGCCGACAGGCTTAGCGAAGTTGCAGACAAGATAGGCAACGGGTGTTTGTAGTGCTCCATACAAGCGGTTTCTTGTTCGGTCGTTATCCATCCAAGCGCCGCCTCTCTTATTGGGGCGAGCATAGAGGTCGACATAAAACTGCGCAATCTTTTCACCCTGAGCGTTTTCAATTCGGAAGAATTGAACATCAGGGTGCCAGACCGGAGCATTGTCTTTAACAATGCGGATGTTAAAGAGCGTTTGCACCAGTCCAAATAGACCGTTAAAGACAGCGGGAAGAGTGAAGTATTGCTTAACCTCTTGGTCAGAATAGGCATAACGAGCTTCACGAAGCTTTTCGCTTGCATAGGGAAGATCCCAACTTTGAGGATCGGCAATACCAAGGTTGTCTTTAGCAAAGGCCTTAACTTCAGCCATGTCCGCTTTGGCTTGAGGTAAGCTTTTTTGTGCGAGATCTCGTAAAAAGGCCACAACTTCTTCAGGCGTTTTTGCCATTTTGGTTGCCAAAGACACTTCGCCGTAATTTCTGTAACCCAAAAGTCTGGCTTCCTGAGCACGTAAATCCACAATGCGGCGCATCACATCGTTATTGTTGAATTTGCCGTCGAAATCCAACTCAGATGCACGGATGACATAAGCGTGGTAAAGCGTTTCGCGCAATTTTCTATTTTGGGCATACTGCAAAACAGCTAAATAATGGGGGATTTGCAGTGTGATTCGGTAGCCTTCTTGATTGGCCGCTTGAGCCGTTTCTTTAAAGGCAGCAATGTCATCGGCAGGGATGCCGGCCAACTCTTTTTCATCGTCAACTAAAAGACCGTATGCATTGGTGGCATCCAATAAGTTTTCGGAAAACTTTTGGCTTTCTTGAGCTAACGTTTCTTTAACTGTTTTAAGTTCAGCCTTTTTATCCTCCGGCAAGAAAGCACCGGCTAACTTAAAGTCAATTAATTCTTCATTGATGATGCGTTGGCGAACGGCAGAGAGATTTCTAAAACCGTCACGTTCTTTAATCGCTTTGTATTTTTGAGAAAGCGAGCTTTGTGATAAGCCAATCCAAAATTGAGTGACAATTGGTAAAGCTTCGTTATAGGCTTTACGAAGTTGCGGTTCATCGCACACGCTCATTAAGTGGCTGACCGCGCCCCAGGCACGAGACAGGGAAAGTGTCTTTTTTTCCAATGGAGTGATGACATCATCCCATGTTGCAGGGGTTGAATCCTGAGTAACTGCGGTTAAAGTCTCTTGAGCGTCTGCAATCAAAGACTTCATTGCGGGGACGACATGCTCGGGTTTGATCGCAGGAAAATCAATTAAATCGCTGATGGATAAAAGAGGGTTGTTGCTCATAACGTGAACCTATAAATGAAACAGGTCAATATTACAGTTCCTGATGTAAGTTGTGTTTATGTCAAGTATGAAAATCCCTACTTTCTTGTAAAATAGGAAAAGGAAGGAGGGGGAAAATGTCAGCTAATTTTATTGATACAGCAAAGGTTATGTCTAAGGGACAAATAACCATTCCTAAGGATATCCGTACCATTCTGGGGGTAGAGAATGGTGATCGTGTCACGTTTATCGTTGAAGGCTCCAATGTTCGTTTGGTGAACTCTGCTCATTATGCAAAGCAAATTATTCAAGAAAGCGCGAAAGGGCAGCAGAAAAAGCGTGATTACAATCAGTTGAAGATGTTGTAGACCCCTTAAAGAATTTCATAAACACTAATGTGTTAATTTCTGAAGTCTTATTTCAGATTAGTATCCCTGTAAAAACATGGGCGTTAGCAATATGGAATAAAAAATCTGGAAATTTGAAAAAACTTTAAACTAACGATCGAAAATACATAATTAGGAAAAGCGCCACTCATGACTCCACAATTTATCCATCTTCGCATGCACTCTGAGTATTCCGTTACTGACAGTACGGTGAGACTCGATTCAGCCATTAAAAAAGTAAAAGAACAGGGCGTAGGTGCCTTAGGCTTAACAGATTTAAATAATATCTTTGGTGGCCTTATTTTTTATACCCATGCGCGCAAGGCAGGTGTGAAAGCGCTGATGGGTTGTGATTTGGTTATCCAGAATGAGACAGATCGAGATAAGCCGTTTAGGATGGCAGTCTTTTGCCAAAATCATGAAGGTTACAAAAATCTCTGCGAAATCCTTACCCATGCATGGCTAAAAAATCAGTACATGGGGCATGGAGAAACAAAACTAGAGTGGCTTTTTAAGCACCATGAAGGACTGATTTTTCTCTCCGGAGGCCCTGAAGGACAAATTGCTCAATTGTGCTTGTCTGGAAAGAAAGCTGAAGCCATTGCTTTGGCAGAGAAAATGAAGTCTCTCTGGGGTGATCGTTTTTTCTTGGAATTACAAAGAGCCGGGCGTCCTTCTGATGAGGCCGTTGTTCGCTATCACTTAAGTATTGCTGATGAGTGTGACATTCCAGTGGTGGCTACGCATCCCATCCAATTTTTGGAACCTGAAGATTTTGATGCCCATGATATTCGTGTTTGTATTGCCAGAGGGGACGTTTTAGCCGATAAATCTCGTCCCAAACTCTACTCAAAGGAGCAGTACTTAAAGACACCGGAAGAGATGATCAGCCTTTTCGCTGATGTGCCTTCTGCAATCGCCAATACTGTAGAAATTGCCAAGCGCTGTAACTTAGAAGGGGTTTTAAGTAAACCGCAATTGCCGCTTTTCCCGACACCGGACGGCATGAGTCTGGATGACTACATTGATCAGCTGTCTCATGAGGGGCTAGAGCAACGTTTGGAGTTTTTGTACCCTGATAAGGAAAAGCGGGAAAAAGAACGTCCCCGTTACGAAGAACGCTTGCAGTTTGAATTGGGAATCATCAAGAAAATGGGGTTCCCAGGCTACTTCCTTATTGTGCAGGACTTCATTAACTGGTCTAAACAAAATGGGGTGGCTGTAGGACCGGGGCGTGGATCGGGTGCCGGTTCGCTGGTGGCTTATTCTTTGCGAATTACCGACATGGATCCGTTGCGGTACGACTTGCTCTTTGAACGTTTCTTAAATCCGGAACGTGTGTCCATGCCTGACTTTGACGTGGACTTCTGTCAGTATAACCGTCAACGCACGATTAATTACGTTAAATCCCGCTACGGTGAAGATGCCGTGAGCCAAATTGCCACGTTTGGTACGATGGGTGCAAAGGGCGTGATTCGTGATGTTGGCCGGGTGTTGGGTATCAGCTACAGCCTTTGTGACAAGGTCTCGCGCCTTATTCCGGCTCAACCGGGAAAAAACGTGACGTTGGCAGAAGCCATCAAGACGGTACCGGATTTAAAAGACCTGATAGAAAAAGATGAATCTGTTGCGCAGCTTGTTGATAAGGCGCTCCCTTTAGAAGGCTTGGTGCGTAACTTAGGTATGCACGCAGGGGGCGTGCTGATTGCACCGGGTAAACTAACCGATTTCTGTCCGTTGTATTCGCAGGATGAAAACCCGGATAACGTGATCAGTCAATTTGACAAAAAAGACGTTGAAAACGTTGGGTTGGTGAAGTTCGACTTTTTGGGATTAACAACGCTGACGATTTTGGAATTTGCCATGCGCTTTATCCGTCAGTTGGATCCTAATACAACGTTGCGTTTGGAAGCGATCCCGATTGACGATCCGGAAACTTATCACCTTTTCCAAGTGGGCAATACGAGTGCCGTGTTTCAATTTGAAAGTGACGGCATGAGAAAGCTTTTGCGTGATGCAAGGCCCGATTGCCTAGAAGATTTGATTGCTTTAAATGCCCTTTATCGTCCAGGGCCGATGGATCTTATTCCTGAATATATCGCTTGTAAGCACGGTGAAAAAGAAGTTCATTATCCGGATCCGCGCTTAGAGCCTGTTTTGAAAGAAACCTACGGCATCATGGTGTATCAGGAACAGGTGATGCGTGTGGCGCAGATAATCGGTGGCTACTCACTGGGCGGCGCAGACCTTTTGCGTCGTGCCATGGGTAAAAAGCAAGTCGATGAAATGAAGCGTCAACGCGCGGTGTTCGTGAAAGGTGCAGTTGAGCGCGGAATGGCCGAGGATAAAGCGGGCGACCTCTTTGATTTGATGGAAAAGTTTGCTGGATACGGTTTTAATAAATCCCACGCCTGTGCTTACTCTTACGTTGCTTACCAAACGGCTTACCTGAAAGTACATTATCCTGCTCCCTTTATGGCAGCCAATATGTGCTTGGTGATGGATTCGGGTGAAAAGTTAAAGCACCTTATCGATGACTGCTTCTTAAACGATATTTCTGTTTTACCGCCCGATATCAATAAGAGTGAATGGGAATTCGTGCCGACTTCGATGCACGAAATTCGCTACGGCTTAGGCGGCATTAAAGGTATTCCTAAAGATGCGGCTGAGGCAATTGTTAGGGAGCGTGAGCAAAACGGCCCATATAAAGATCTTTTCGATTTAGTGAGCCGTGTTGATCGGACAAATTTCTCTAAACGAACATTATTGTCCTTTATTCAGGCCGGCGTATTTGATAGTTTAGAGCCCAATCGTGCAAAGCTTGCGGCCAATATTGATAACGCGATCACATTAAGCGAAAGTGAATCATCCAACGCCGGACAGGAAAGTTTATTTGCCGATGTGATGGATGAAGTGCAGCCTGAATACATTGAAGCAAGACCCTGGAGTGCGTACAAAGAGCTGATTGGAGAGCGCGATGTGATGGGATGTGTTTTCCGTGGGCATTTCTATGGGGCTGTTCAAGAAGAGGCTGCCCAATTGCACCCGACACCAATCATCAATGTCAAACCTGCTCAACGAAGTGCTAATCGTCGGTCACCTTCTGTGCAAGTGGCTGGCATTGCTTCCAACATTAAGCAGAGCTTCAACAAAGAAGGTCGTTTAATGGGTAGTTTTGTTCTGGATGATGGAACATCGACGATTTCTGTGACCTGCTTTGGTGATGATTGGATGATTTATCGAAATATTGTTAAAAGCGATGAGTTGGTGTTTGTGCGAGGTAATGCTAGGGAGGATAAATTCTCAGCAACAGGGGTCAGTATCACGGCGCGTTCTGTTGAGGTACCGGCAACGCTTCGAGCCAAAAACAGTACGGTTTTACAAATCGAGTTAAAGGATCCTAATTTTGATTTTGATCTCTTGAAGACATTTTTAGAGGATCATCGCCCTGATGTAGATGATGCGGGTTGCAGAGTTTCCGTCAAGGTAATGGATCATGGAAAAGAAGCTTCTTTTGTTTTTTCCAAAGACTGGGAAGTTTATCTAAACCAAACTTTACTTGATGAGTTGGAAGAAATTCCGGGACTGGACTATCATCTCGCCTCCAAAGGTGATGCTTAGTTACAAAAGAGCTTAAAAATGATTGAATTACCTAAAGATCATTGTGATCCATTGGTTGTCGGCGTTGGTAGACATAGAGCCTGCTATATCCATCCGGCAGATACCAGTAAGTGTATTAAAGTTGTACACAATCCTGGTGAACACGCCTTTCAGGAAATTAAGCGAGAGCTTGCCTATTACAAACACTTAGAAAGTTATCTAAAAGATTGGAGTGGGTTACCAAGGTTTTACGGTGAAGTTGAAACAAACCTTGGGAGAGGCTTTGTATATGACCGAATCGTTGACTTTGATGGGAAGCCCTCACAAAGCATTGAGCAACGCTATAACGAGAATAATTTAGATCAATTGCACGACGAACTTTCGGCGCTTATTGATAGGCTTAGGTGTTATTTGTGGGATAACCGCATCGTAACTATGTCTATCAAACCCTATAACGTGCTTTGTCATCGAATTAATGAATCGGAAATTGTCCCTGTTGTTTGTGACAATATTGGTAGCGCATCTTTCATACCTGTTGAGTATTATTGCCCTTGGTTCTGTCATAGAAAACAAAGTCGACAGTTTGAACGATTCATGAGTTTGCCCTTAATGAGGCAATTGACTCAATTTGAATAAATACAGTCTTTCTGCGTTTGAGTTCAGTAGGTGGATACTATTACAATTAAAACAGCTTTAACTGCTTGGTGATTAACAAAAAGCAGTTATCACCGATAATGATTTCCTCTTTTTTTAGGGAAAAATCATAAAAATCTCAAACGTAGGAAAACAAAATGATTCATTTGCCGGAAAACCATTCAGACGAATTAGTGATTGGGGTGGGAGCTCATCGGGCTTGTTATATTCATCCGGAAGATCACCAGAAATGCATCAAAGTGATTTACAGCCAAAACGATCCGATCGCATCCAAGGAAATCAAAAGGGAATTAGCATATTACAGGCATTTGAATAGTCATTTAAAAGATTGGAGAGGGCTGACCAGATACTACGGGACTGTTGAGACCAATTTAGGTACAGGCTATGTGTATGATCGGATTGTCGATTTTGACGGAAAAATCTCTCAGACGATAAGGGATCGATACACGCCCGAAAATCTTCAGAACAATTGGCAAGAACTTAAAGAAATCGTAGAAAAATTAGAAAAATATATGTGGGACAACCGCATTATCACAATGGCCTTAAAGCCTCATAATGTTTTGTGTCACCGTATTAGTGAGAACGAAATTTTCCCGGTTATTTGTGACAATATTGGGGTCGCTACACGTATTCCGGTAGTACTGTATTGCCCATGGCTTTGCCATCGCAAGCAAAAGAAGCTGTTTGCTAAATTTGAGCATCAACCTCTAATTCAGGCATTGAGGAGCTTTGAGAAATCATTTTGATGACTCACATAGATCGTGTTTATGATAATGCCATAAATTTTCACGCCCCCTGCATCATGATACTTAATATACCTAAGGATGAATCAATGGTATCACTGCCGAAAGTTTCAATAATTATTCCTGTGTATAACGTAGAAAGATATTTAGGAGATTGCCTATCATCTGTCCTTTCTCAGGAGTATAAAAACTTAGAAATTTTAGCTATAAACGATGGTTCAACGGATAACTGCAGAAAAATCCTTGAAATTTTTTCACAAAAAGATTCTAGGATTAAAGTTCTAGACAAAGAGAACGGAGGGGTATCTTCAGCAAGAAATTTAGGTCTAATTACAGCTTCTGGAGAGTATATCTTGTTTCTTGATTCAGATGATTTACTAGCCAAGGAGGCCGTAGCGATTTTGGTTAGATTGGCTCAAGATGAACGAGCAGATATCATCACATTTGGTTTTAAGCGGTTTTATAAGGACTCAGTACTGAAGTCAAACAAGGTTCCCGCTGAGGTTGTTTATTCAAAAATATCTACAACAGGAATCTTTAATTTATCTTTCGGTGATACATTTAAAACAAAATATTGCAATGGAGGGTATGCAGCTAACCGATTCTACAGGCGTGAGGTATTGCAAAATATTTTTTTTGACACGAATCGAATTGTATATGAGGATGAGGATTTCATATCTAGAGTAATTGCAAGTCTAGATAATCAAGATTCTCTCCTTATTGTTGATTTTCCTCTTTATTACTATAGACAAAGACGATCTAGTTCTATCCATACCAACCGAGTTGACAGGCTCTTTGCTCAGTACTCGTGTCGTCGGTTGATTATGAAAAGATTTGTAAATGATCCGCAAAAATGCGCTATTGCTGACAAAGCACGATTGATTACTTTAATTAAGTTGGCCCAAGTATTCCTTACTGATCATAAATATGGAATATTCAGAAGTTTTAAAAAAATAATCGTTTCAAGGAAAGACTTATCTATTAGGTCAAAAATTCCGTATTTATTTGGGAGAAAAGTTGCTACTGTGTACTCTCAAAATCGCCTGAAGAAATCAAAAATAAAAAATGAATTGCTTCAGTATTGGGAATAGTTGATATCATGTACAGAGTTATCAGCATCTGATTATTCTCCACTTACCAATTAATTTTATGAAAGTAGCACTGTGTCTTTTTAAATATTTCCCATTTGGGGGATTGCAGAGGGATTTCTTTCAAATTGCTCAAGAATTAATTTCTCGGGGCCACTCCGTACGGGTGTACGTGCAATCATGGGAAGGAGATGAAGATAAATCTAAGATGGACGTTGTACTAGTGCCTAATTTCTCGTATACAAATCATAAAAGAGGCGAGGAATACTTTGGTTGGGTTCAAAATCATCTAAAAAGTCATCCAGTAGATCTTGTTGTCGGTTTTAATCGCATGCCTGGTTTAGACATTTACTACGGGGCAGATGTGTGTTACGCAGAAAAAAATAAACAAAAGAATATTTTTTATAAGCTAACACCTAGATACAAGCACTATATGAAATTTGAAAGAGCTACTGTTGGTAAAGGGTTACAGACAAAAATTTTGGTTTTAAATAACAAACAAAAGGAAGAATATCAGAGAGTATATAAAACTGAAGATAGTAGATTTGTTCTTATTCCTCCTGGTATTTCAAAGGATAGAAAGTATTCTGAATTATCAGAAAGTATGCGTTGTCAATGTCGGGACAGTTTAGAACTAAAGAACTCTGATTTTTGTATTCTCCAAATTGGTTCAGATTTTTATCGCAAAGGAGTTGATCGTTCGATTCGAGCTTTGGCGTCTCTGCCTTGGGGGCTTAGGAAAGATTGTTTCTTGTGTGTCGTTGGTCAAGATAATCCTAAAAAATTTATAACTCTTGCTCATGAGTTAGGAGTTGAAAATCAAGTTAAATTTTTAGGAGGACGGAAAGATGTTCCGCATTTAATTGCCGCATCAGATATATTTATTCATCCAGCTAGGTCAGAATGTGCGGGTATTGCTATATTAGAGGCTCTCATAGGTGGAGTGCCTGAGATAGTTACTGAGGTTTGTGGATATGCATCATATGTTAAAGAGGCAGATTCTGGTTTAGTTCTTCCAGAGCCATATGACCAAAAAAAAATGGATAAAAGTTTACTTTATGCTTTGGAGCGTTCTAAACTGAAACATTGGAGGGAGAATGCGTGTATGTATGCGGACACGCATGATCTATATTCGTTATCCGAATACGTAGCAAATATCATTGAAAGTGAATATGTTAATCGTCAAAGAACCCTTTGCGACAGAGTGGAAAAATAAAGATCCTTTCAAGGAAGTGGAGAAAATCTCTGGTGAAATTTCTAGAGAAGTTAAAACCCGTAAGACACTGCGCTTTGACTTTTGTAAGAAAAGTTATTACCTAAAACTTCACCATGGTATTTCTTATTTAGAGGCTGTCAAAAATTTGCTGCGGTTTCGTAAGCCGGTGTTGGGTGCAGATCAGGAATGGCACGCTATAAATGTTTTGAAAAACGCTGGGGTTGATACTATGACTCCGGTGGTTTATGGGCAAAAAGGATTGAATCCAATAAAGCGAACATCTTTCATAATAACTGAAGACTTATCCCCTGTAATAAGTTTAGAAGACTATTGTAAAAACTGGAGTTTCCAACCGCCCACTGTTGCAACTAAACGACAACTAATAGATCGTGTTGCAATAATGGTTCGCAACATGCATGGTGCAGGGGTAAATCATCGTGATTGTTACATATGCCATTTTTTACTCCATCTACCTTTTAATGGGGAAAATAGTGACTTCAAGTTATCTTTAATAGATCTTCATAGAGCCCAATGCCGTGATTCAGTACCTATTCGTTGGAGAAATAAAGATCTAGTAAGTCTTTTCTATTCCGTCAAGGATTTAAGTCTAACTCAGAGGGATTATTTCCGTTTTTTAAAGATATATTTCAACAAACCTCTGAGGAAGATATTGCAGGATGAAAAGAAAATGTTATCCGGAATGTATATCGAATCATTTAAGATTCGTGCGCATTCTGTCAAAAGTGGATATGAGAAAATAAATTTAGGAACTTTAATTGGTAGGGGAACTGAAAGGTTCTGCTACGAGAATCTCTCGAATGCGAATACGTGTTACAAAATTAGTTCATTAAATTTATGTAAACAAACACAACGGGAGATCCGTTACCTTACTCGTCTCATGAAGACAGGGAATTATCCTAACTTTCTGCCGAAATTTTATGGTGGCTTTGTAACGAATGACTTTATCGGCATTGAGCAAGAGTACCTAAAAAGTTCATCTGATACAATCGCGATATCTGTAAGAGACTTTTTAAAACAAGCGTCAGAAAATCAAATTGTTGATTTAGAAAGGCGGTTCTTAAAAGTTAAGAAAGAACAATTACTTCGATGCATCGTAATTAACGATATGCGTCCATGCAATACTTTCGTTCTTTTACGTAAATATGACCAATCCATATTTAGAATAGTGTTTATCGATGGTTTTGGTGCTACTGAATTGCTGCCCCTCGCAGAGTACATCCCCATTTTAGGGAAAAGAAAAATAGAGCGGAATTGGCAGAAATTTATGAAAAAATATTTTGAAGAAAAAAATCTTTTGTTAAAACAACAAAAAATTACTCATGGTTAATTTATGAGTTTTTATAAAGTAGAGGACTTCTCTATGCCTGAACTTACAATTTTGATGCCAGTTTATAACACAAAAGTAGAGTGGTTATCTGAAGCTATTGAATCTGTATTAAATCAATCATATAAGGATTTTGAATTTCTCATTATTGATGATGGTTCTTCTTCAAAAGATGTTTGGCCTTGTCTATTGAAATATGCATCACTTGATCAACGAATTAGACTTGTTAGAAACAATTTAAATATTGGTTTAGTTGCCTCATTGAATAAAGGATTGGAGCTCTCAAATTCTGTTTGGGTAGGAAGAATGGATGCCGATGATGTATGTAAAACAGATAGATTTGAAAAACAAATGTCGTATTTATGTCGGTATCCTGAAACTGTCGTGTTAGGAACTAATGGTAGATATATTGAGACAGGAAGGCCGTATTCTAGAAAGAAAATTCCTGTGAGTCTTGATCAAATACGTGCAACGCTTCCATTTACTTGTTGCTTTATTCATTCAGCTATTGTGTTTAACCGTGAAAAGATACTTGAGTTAGGAGGTTATCCAGACCTTGAACGAGCGGAAGATTATGCATTGTGGTTAAAAATACTGTTTGAAACTGACTACGCTATGGCCAATTTACCAGAGTTTCTTATGTATATACGAAAAGGAGACTCAGCAAAGTTAGCATATCGTAGAAAAGTTTCAACTTCTGGAAAAAATATACGTGATCAAATAGTAACTTACTTAAAACTTAAAAATTTTCCTGCGATATGGGGAGATGCAGAGGTTTGCATTACAAAAAAAATGGTTTCTGCTCAACAAATTAAAGAAGCTATTGCTAAGCGTTTTCCTTCAGTTTGTAAAGCGATGTTAGAAAAAGAAAGTGCAAAAGATCAAATCAAAGTTTTGAAAAATCATAAGGGTTTTAATGCTTTGATTCTGTTGTGTTTAATAAAACTCAAACTCTTAATATTGTGGAACGAGCTAAAAATCTTTGCTAGCACACGAGAAGAGTAACAGGCAAATTTGTTCGATTTGTGGCGGAAAAACTCCTATTGGCCTTTCAAGTAAAAAGCGTACATCCCTTTTTTTCTATGTGAAGCCCTTTTTTAAATTGTATCATCTCTACCAAGTGTTAATCCCTTTTATCAGACAAAACATCCCTTTGAGTGAAGAACAATTTCATATGACATCTTGTCGAGACATAACATACGCGGCATATAGAGCTCTATTTTTAAAAACGTATAAACTTCTAACTCCATGGGGGTCATGATTCAGCAAAGTTTTTGCATCTTGCTATCAAATTACTAGCAGGCATTACGTGTAAGTCCTTATTGACAACCTCTCCATGCTCAAATTCTATATCGGTAGATGAGTTTAAATTTTCATCAAGACTAATATGATTTAGATAGTTATATAAACCTCGATATCTAAGTTCATCATATTTTTTAGTCATCAAAACAACTGGCGTTCCTAGTGCAAGACAAGGTAGCGCACAGTGGATTCTAGAGGTAATGACTAATTTTGCCGTTGCGTACTTTTTTAAAAGATTTTTGGCGATTTCAAATCTATCACTATGTTTTAGGTTCATCGGGAACATGTGTGTTAATTTTTCAATCTCTTCCCCATCGTAGTATTGGACTAATTTTTTTAAATGTTCAATACACTTGTTGTACTCAGAAGATCTTTTATAGGACGTAAAAAACTTCATTGGAGGCCAAAAACGAATTTTTGGGCTTTCTTCAATTACATCCACTAGTAGTACTTTCTTTCTAATAAATGGTTGTCCTTTATTAGCTAAAACATATTCAGGGGTTAAAGTTGTAGTGAGACATGACGAAAAATAAGCATCAATTCCATAGGAGTGAATCAGCTCTTTTGTTTGAATATCACGACAACCAATAGGACCAAACTTTGCCCATGATTTTAAAACTTCTAAAATGTTATCCCGTGGATTATTTATGTGGACAGAAATGGGTAGAAAATCAATGCAATCGGGTATGACGTGAGCATTATTTCTTATGACATACCATGAATTTCCTATAAGCTTAACACAATCATTAATCTTGTCTGGCTTAACACTTGAGATGGAGTCTCTATCTATCGTAAAATCAACCCTCGGGAGAAAGCGAATTGCTGCGAGTGACTGAATGTAATCGCCAATGTTGAATAGATTTCTTGTACTATAGGGATAGTCAAAATGAAACGCAGAATACAACATTATTTACTCCGTAAATTAAATTGGTTAGATGATAGATACAATAAGAGCCATCCAATCATCAATAAATAAATAGCAGTTGAATTACTTGACCAACACAACCCAGGAATACCTACGACAAGTGATGAGATAATGTAACTTAATCTAGGTAGATCAGTCAAGGAGTCTTTTATTAAGAGTCCTATAGTAAATACAGTGCCTAAAAGACCTACAATTCCACTCGTTGCTAAAAGATTAAAAAAATCACTATGGAAATTACTAGCTTGAAATTCCGGCACCCCATAGGGTAAACCATAGTTGATCATTGATTCAAAAGCATCTTTTCCCCAACCTAAGAACGGCTTAACAAAGAACCCTTCAATTGACAATTTCCAGAGTTCTAATCGAATTCCCCAGGATGAGTTCGAATCTCCCGTACTATAAAGAATAAAGTCGTTTAGGCCTTGTTGTAATCTACCAGTAATTAGGAAAGCAGTTACTAAGAAAAATATAATGGAAAGAAGATATGGGGAAAGTCTTATAAACCTTTTTTTATTGCAAAGCCATAGAAACGGAACTAAAGAGATATATACAAGTAAGGCAGTACGAACTTCAGTAAAAATTATGCTGATTATGTTCAGAAAAATGGCGATTAGAGTAATACCTTTTAATAAGGGTGAGAATTTTTCGTGGTCGATTAGAAAAGCAGTAATAATCGTTGATGTTAGCATTGTCAATTCTGGGATTAAACGATTTTTGTTTACTCCCATAATCGTGCTATGAAGTCCATTTTGGAAAATATCAAACAAGATTAGTAAAGTTATAAGAATAACGCTAATAGAAAAAACGTAATAGATCCAAGTTCTTTTAATATCCAGTCCAGCAAGACCGATAAATGAAATGATTAAAATTAAAAAGGCATGAAAATATGTAGAAAATCCAGATGATTGACCCCGGGCCAATATCAATACAAAAATGGAAATTAGAAGGGGACACCAAGGTAATATAAAATACTTAAAACCTCTTACATTAGACAAGAATAGAGGTTTATTGTATGAACTTAGTAGAGCTATGATGAAAAAAGTATAAAAAAGAGTCTTTAATAACGTATGCTCAGATTTGAATAAAAAGAGCGCAAAAAGACACACAACCCCAAAAAAAGCATACTGGAGAACGTTTATTAATTTTTTCTCAAAGATTAGCATAACTGAGATTACCTAGAGGTTGTAACAGTCACAATCTTTCGAATTGTAGCAATGACACACTCTTCCTGAGGCCAATGACCCTCTTCACCAAGTACAATCGCATTTGGATTCCATGGACCAGTACGCTTCGGATCAGTAACGCCAATCAAAGTAATTTGTCGAGCACCAACGGCAGCAGCAACGTGACTAATACCGGAATCATTAGCGATAACCAATTGAGCTTCCTTACATAAAGCAGCATAGGTTCCCAAATTGGTGGGCGGCAAGTGCGTGGCATCAGGACAAGCCACCTTAGCGTCCGCAGCTTCGTCAGGTGAAGGCAATACAATCGGTTCAATTCCCAGTTCACGTAAAGGCTTAACAACGCAATTAATGTGTGTCCAATGCTTAATTTTTCCGTGATGAACGCCCCGAGCAATCGGAGCGATCAATGCAAACTTTTCAGGAATATGGAATTTTTCAATGAGGTTCTTGGCACCCGCGGTGTGGCGAGTTATCAACTTAAGACCAAGGTCTTTTGTGGGTTCAGTCCATGCCGGTTCTTTTCCCCAAGCTTTAATTGCACCAAGCGTTGCGGCAAAGAAGCGCTCCACTTCGTGGATATTTTTTTCAGGTTCGGGCACTTTTTGATCCAAAAGCAAGAATCGACCGTCTGTGGGGAAACCGGCGGCTTTGATGCCGGCTAAGCGGAATTGAAGGGCTGAGCCAAAAGAATTTGGGAAAAGCAGTCCCAAAGGTTTATTTAATTGTTCCGAGAGGTAATGAAGTCTTTGTAAGTCTTCGCTTACATGACCTTCAATTGGGTCAAAGCGCCATCCCATTCCCAACATCAAGTCTTCAGCAAAACGTTTGCCGACCAAATAAGGAGTAAAGCCACTGGCTTCTAATAAACGCAAAGAGGGGAGGGTCATACAGCAGTCGCCGACATGGTTCGGTAAGCGGCAAACAACAATCGGATTCATAACAGTCTCGTTTTAAAAAGCTGATACAGAAAAGAAAATAATGTCACATTTTACTCGACTTAAACCCCTAAAATAAAACCAATCGATCAATTTTATTAATGGAGAAAAACAGATGAAAAAAATCCTCCAAGTGGCCACTACTGGCGCTTTAATGGCGACAATGGGTGTAGCTATGGCAGCAGATTCAATGAATGGTATTCAGTTGTCTGACAAAGGGCTGACGTTAAGTATTAATGGAACAGCTTCTTTAACGGTTCCCAATGATGAAGCGCAGATGAATTGGTCGGCTATGGCTCAGGCCTCCACCCTTCAGGAAGCAACGTCTCAGGCCGTCAAAGCGATGAATAAAGGCTTATCTCAAATTAAGGCAGTAAGCGATCAATTACAGCTTAAAACGCAATACATCAATTCTTATCCGGTTTACGGCGAGACAAAAGGCAATCAAACACCAAAAATTGTTGCTTGGCGTGTGACGCAGTCTTTGCAAGTGATTGCCCCTGATGTGACATTAGTGCCTAAGGTTATTGAAAGCGTCAATGGTGAGTTGGCTTTAGATGGTTTGAATTTCAGAGTATCAGATACAGCTAAAGCAAAATACGATGAATCACTTCATAAATTGGCTGTAGCCGATGCTACGCAGAGAGCTGTTTGGATTGCTCAATCTGTCGGAAGTGAAGCCTCTAAGGTGCAGTTGCAGTCTTTGCGGTTTAGTGGCAGCGCTAATCCAAGGCCTTTAAATGTGATGATGGCAGCCTCGGCAAAGTCAGCACGAGACGCAGCAATGATTGCTCCGCAATTGGAGGCCGGAACCAGCGACTTGAATTTAACGGTCAGTGCGGAGGTTCTCATTAAACGCTAGGCTAAGTGGGTTTTTGGTAATGAGGCTCGTTTGTATTAGACAGACGGGCCATTTTTTCAGACAACGGAAAAGTGTTACATTCCTTTAACAACGTGCCAATAAAAATCATTTGCGGTTAACATGAGCAAAAAGCAGAAACTCTTTGCCAATAGCGTACAATTGGCAGTTTGAATTTAGTCACGGAGATCAGACTCATGAATCAAAAGTACCCACACCCCATTTTGGCCCGTGAAGGTTGGCCTTACATCGGTGGTACTTTTCTTTTAGCTCTTTTGTGGACGGCACTGGCCGGATTTGGTTTTGTAGCCGCGCTGTTGTGGATATTTTTCATTATTGTCACGCAGTTTTTCCGTGACCCGCCCCGCACCGTTCCTGCTATGCCCGAAGCTGTTTTGTCTCCCGCAGACGGGCAAATTGTGAAGGTTGAAAAAACGATCGATCCCTTTACCAATGAAGAAGCGATTTTGATCAGCGTCTTCATGAATATCTTTAATGTTCACTGCCAACGTTTCCCCGTTAATGGAACGGTGGAAGATGTCCAGTACTATCCTGGCAAATTCTTAAATGCCGATTTAGATAAGGCCAGTACTGAAAATGAACGCAACGCGGTGATCGTTCGTGTTAATGACGGCAACCGTATCACAGTGGTTCAAGTGGCTGGTCTTGTGGCACGCCGTATCCTTTGTTATATCCAAAAGGGTGATCAATTATCTAAGGGTGAACGTTACGGCTTTATCCGTTTCGGCAGCCGCCTGGATGTGTATCTGCCCACGGATGCAACGCCTTGCGTCACCATCGGTGAAAAGGTACTTGGAACCGAAACTATTTTGGCCAAATTGGCTCCTAAGGCTTAATTGAGCGAGTAAAGAGAGAAAGGTTTTATCATGCGAAAAATTCGTCGTTCTCCTCGAGCAAATATTAAGGAACGTATTAAAGAGGCCCGTGCCCGCAGTATTTATCTTTTGCCTAACTCCTTTACGATGGCATCCATGATTTGTGCTTTCTGGGGTGTTACTCAGGCAATGGCTGGAGAATTTGGTATTGCAGCGGCCACCATTTTCCTTTCCATGCTTTTAGATGGTATGGACGGACGTGTCGCTCGTTTAACGCACACACAAAGTAGCTTCGGTGAACAGTTTGACTCCATCGCGGACATGACCGCTTTCGGTGTTTGCCCGGCTTTGATTGCCTTTGAATTCGCGCTCAAGGATTTCGGTGGATTGGGTTGGGCCGCGGCCTTTATTTTCTGTGCCGGAGCCGGTGTTCGTTTGGCTCGTTTTAATGCCAACATCGGTTTTATTGATAAGGGCTTTTTCCAAGGTTTGGCAAGCCCTGCCGGTGCCGCCTTGGTGATGGGTTTTGTTTGGCTTGCGGTTTCCGGTCACTTGACGCCTACTTTGACACAGTATATTCCCCATATTACGGCCGTTCTCTGTATCTACGCCGGTGTGACAATGGTTTCTAATGCACCGTTTTTCAGCGGTAAAAATATGGGCTTTGTTCGCACGATCCCGTTCTGGGTTGTGCTTGTGGCGGCCATTGCATTTATTTGCTTCTCAAGCAACCCATCGTTATCCGCCTTTATCGTTTTCTGCTGCTATGCGGTAAGCGGTTACGTCTATCAGTTCTATCTCTGGGTTCGTGGGTTACCCAATCCGGTGCGTCCGGTCAGAGACGAAAACTAATCGTTTTGTGCTAAACAGGGGATGGCTTTTATTAATGAGCTGTCCCCTTTTTCAATAGGGTATTGAAAATGTCTTTTTTATTTGCTCCTACTCCCATGCCGGTTTTGCCAATTGACGGTGAAACAAACCTCTACTTCCCTATTCATCGTATCTACGGTGTGGCTCGTAACTATGCAGCAGTTAATGCCGCGCTCGGAGAAAAAACACCTCCCAGTATTTTTCTAAAGCCGGCTGATGCGGCCGTTTATGCAGCGGCTGATAAAACACTGGAATTGGATTTCCCTGTGGCTACAGAAGATCTTCAGCACGAAATTGAATTAGTGGTTGCGATCGGTAAAGCCGGCCGCAATATCCCTGTTGAAAATGCGATGGACTACGTTTGGGGCTATGCGGCCGGTCTTGATATGACGCGCCGAGACCTCCAGAGAAAAAGTAGCGCCAAAGGGCAACCGTGGGATACCGCAAAGGCCTTTGATGAATCGGCTCCGATGACGGCTGTAAAGCCCGCTTCCCGAACCCCCGATAATGAACCGATGAAAGTATGGCTTTATGTCAATAACGAAAAGCGCCAAGAAGGAACGACCGCTGAGATGATTTTGACAGTCCCTGAAATCATCAGCTATTTGTCTACTCTTTATGAATTAAAACCTGGCGACTTGATCATGACGGGGACGCCTGCCGGCATTGGTACGGTTCATCCCGGTGATGTTTTAGAGGGCGGTGTGCAGGGCGTCGGTGTTTTGAAAGTGAAATTTAAAGGGGAGTGATTAGCATGGCCATCACGGCTCAAGAAGGCAAAAAGATGATGCAAGAATTGGGTGATAAGCTCCTCATTCTTGATGTCAGACACGCTCACGAATACGAGTGGGGGCATATCCCCGGAGCGGTACTGCTTGATAACGATGATATTGAAGAAGGAGTGAGACCGGAATCTTTACCGGAGGATTTGGATCACCCGATTATCATCTATTGTCGATCCGGCGTTCGCAGTCACTATGCCATGCTGAAACTTCAGGCGGCTGGCTACACCCACGTCTATGATATGGGCGGCATCATTGACTGGCCCTACGAAATTGAAAAGTGATCGGTAAGAGAAGATCGTTCTCGAAAAATTCTTGAAGATACAAAAACGGGGTTGTCTAAGAAGTCAACCCCGTTGGTGTTTTAAGCTTTCAAACTTAAAGAATTAAGCCATTGCCTTGATAGCAGCGGCCAAGCGGCTCTTATGACGAGCAGCGGCGTTCTTGTGCAAAACGTTCTTACCGGCCATCGTGTCGATGATCTTTTGAGCCTTCACGAAAGCTTCAGAAGCGGCGGCCTTGTCGCCAGCCACAACCAATTTACGCACGGCCTTGATGGCGGTGCGGTATTGAGAACGTTGAGCAGAAAGGTGCTGGTTGCGCGCAACAGCTTGACGGGCGCGCTTACGAGCTTGTTTGGTATTAGCCATTGTTAGTTCCTTGCCTTATACAAAAAGTTACGGCTGTTAATTACAGCCGCTTTCAAAGGCATTGAGCATTGAAATACGCTTGCAGCACAGAGTCGGAAGCGGCTGGTGAATCAGTTCATTTCCAACGGATTTTTACGGTTCTTTCGGGCATGCGCACACGTCCACGAAGAACACTCCCTTGGAAAAGTCCCAAAGTTTAGCAAAAACTTTTAAACCTCTCAAGCGGTTAATGAAGTTTTTGCTCAAGATCGAATACAATGCACAGGATATTTTGGGAATTTGAACAATGAGTTTAATCAAAGCAGCCGCTACCGTCTCCTCTTTGACGCTTTTATCTCGTATAACAGGTGTTGTACGCGATATGCTGATTGCACGTTATTTTGGTTCAAGTGCCGCTACTGACGCCTTCTATGTGGCTTTCCGCCTGCCCAATATGCTTAGGCGTTTGTTTGCTGAAGGCGCATTTCAGCAAGCCTTTGTCCCGATGCTCTCCGATGTTAAGGCAACAAAAACTGAGACGGAAGTCCGAAGTTTTATCGATAAGGTTTTTAGCCTTCTTGCGAGTGTCCTTGTTCTCACCAGTATCCTTGGTGTTCTAATCGCTCCGGTTTTGGTTTGGTTAATTGCAGGTGGCTTGGCAGAAAATCCTCAAGGCTTTGATCTTGCCACCCAAATGACCCGGTGGATGTTCCCGTATATCTTCTTTATGAGCCTGGTGGCGATGAGCGCGGGCGTACTCAATACCTGGAAGCACTTTGCCATTCCCGCCTTCACCCCGGTTTTGCTGAACCTTTCTTTCATTGCGTTTACGCTGCTTTTGACGCCGCACTTGGACGAGCCGATTTTTGCGCTAGCCGCTGCAGTGATTGTAGGGGGCGTGCTACAGTTGGGAATCCAGATTCCGTCTTTAATGAAACTGGGAGTTTTACCTCGCCCCGTCAATCCGTTTAAGGCAGCTAAGGATGCTTCCGTCATCCGTGTGATGAAGTTAATGATTCCAGCGCTTTTTGGCGTTGGCGTTGCCCAGCTTTCTCTTTTGATTAACACCAATATTGCTTCTCGCTTGGGGACGGGTTCTGTGACATGGCTTTCCTTTGCAGACCGTCTGATGGAATTTCCGACCGCGCTTCTTGGAGTCGCATTAGGATCTGTGCTGCTGCCGAGCCTTTCGGCCGCATTTGCCAAAAATGATCTCACCCGTTACAACGCCTTGCTTGATAACGGCTTAAGACTCGTTGTCCTTTTGGCCATTCCCGCGGCTGTTGGTTTAGGTTTGATGGCCGAAGCGTTGGTTGCCTTTTTGTATCAAGGGAAAAATTTCTTAGTCTTTGACGTACACCAAACAAGCCTTGCCGTGATGGGTTACTCGTTTGGTTTATTGGGGCTTATTGCTATCAAAATTTTGGCTCCTGCTTTTTATGCTCGAAAAGACATTCGCACGCCCGTTAAGGTGGCGGCGGTGAGTCTTGTGTGTGTGCAGCTTTGCAACGTCGCGTTTGTTCCCATTTTCGCTCATGCGGGACTGGCGCTTTCTGTCGGCGTGGGCAGCTGCATCAACGCGTTGACTCTTTTAGTTATCCTGATTCGCCGAGGACAATACCAACCTATTTCAGGATGGCTGATGTGGTGTGTGAGAATCGTTGTGGCAACCGTGGCAATGGGAGCCACTATTGCGTTTTTGCAACAGGGAGTGGATTGGGCCGGTATGCAAAGTGAATGGTTAAAACGTGCCGGTCTTGTCTTCCTTTACATAGCCGCGGCCCTTGTCGTTTATTTCGGATTACTTATTGTGATGGGCTTACGCCCTCGTCACTTAAAGCCCCGCTATGACATTTGAGGAGAGTCTTCGTCTCTATCAAAGGGCATGCATTCGGGCCACTGAATAAGCTCATTGTGGTCCGTTGTATCAATGGCGGCGGGGCCGGTTTCTGCGGTGTTAACGGCAAAATTAAGCTTGGCGTAGACATTGGCCAAATCATCAAGGAGGATCTCTTCTGGATCCAGTCTTTCATCTTCCAAACGTTCTACCGTTTCAGACAACGCTTCGAGCGCGTCACTTAAGGCATCAATGAGCCATTGGCGATCAACAGACATTTTTTTGTTCCCAGTCGTTAAAAATCCCCAAAAAACAATGGGATCTCTTTAAAATGCGACAAGTATACGTGAATCATTATTGACAATGATTCCAGATAGTGATGGTTTTATATATCAGGCCCATTGTGATTGACTCAAAAGACTTCAAACAATGGGTTTAGGAGCCGGCAATGAAGAGTTTTTCTAAAAAAGCATTGGTGTTAGGTGTGATGCTTGCGGTAGGTGCCACAGCTCAGGCAGCCTATTTGGGACAATTGCAAGTAACAAGCCAAGCCAGTCAGAATTTTCAGGCTACTTTTTTAGTTCATGATGTATCGCCTACAGGATCGTCGCTTACGGCTCGATTGGCTCCTGCAGAAACTTATTCGAAGTACGGCATTACGATGCCTGAAACCGCCAAGGGTCTTAACTTGGCTTTAATCAATAAGTCTCCTTTGACGCTTCGTATTTCTTCGAACCGTCCGGCTGTGGAACGTGCTTTCCCGCTTTTGGTGGAATTAAACGAAGGGGGCCACGTTACAGTTCGCCAATACAATATTCACGTCGGAGCGACCGGCAGTGTTGAACCGGTTGAAGTGGTGTCGATGGCGGCTGCGCCCATTACCGCTGCCACCCCTGTGACAAAGAGCGCTCCTGAGTCTAAATCCGCAGTAAAAAACGCTTCTGCGGCTAAGGCTTCTGTTGCGGCTCCTGCGGCCAAGACTGAAATGACGCCACTTGAGCGCATGCAGGCGAAAAATTATGACTTAAGTAAACCCGTTCTTGTAGAAGCCGGTTACACTCCGTGGTCGTTGGGGGTTCTCTATCAAAAGCGCTACCCTAACGCAAGTGTTAATCAAGTGCTGGTTGCTTTGGCCATTCACAATCCGGAAGCCTTCCCTGCCGGCAATGTCAGACAATTAAAGGCGGGCGCTAAAGTGACGGCACCGTCAGCGTCTTTGGTTGAATCCATTAATGCTCAGACGGCCAGAGAAATCGTTCAAAAGGGTTTGAGTATTGAAGAAGTCGCCCAACGTCCGGCTCCTATTAAAGAGGTAAGACAAGAGGCTCCGAAACACAAGAAACCTTTGCCCTCTATCCAAACGGCACCGGTTAAACATCTGCCGGTGACCAAAGAAGAGATTCAAAGTGATGTGAAGGCGGCCGAACCCGCACCGATAACTCCTGCTCCTCAAAGCGGTGATTTGACGGCTACGGATAAGGCTCAGCAGCCGGCGGAAAATCTCCCCGTTACTTCTGAGGCTCCTGTAGAGGCTATCCCTGAAAATCCGCCTTCTGTTTCAGAATCGGTCGAAGCTCAAGAAAGCACTTCGCCTCAAGACGCAATGCCGACATTAGAAATCATGACTGAGGAAGAGGTGCCGGTTGAAGAAGAGTCGACTTCTTGGTTCTGGTATCTCTTGATTGTCTTGATGTTGGGCGCCGCGGGCTTTATTTATTGGCGCACGAAGCAAGGCCGTTATGTGGATTTCCAATCCTTTAAACGAGTGATGAATAAGGGTAAGGCTCCGGTTCATGAAGAGCCGACGATTCGTCAGACTCCTCAGGCACCGCGTGCCGCTCAGCCGTCTGCGCCCACAAGTTCCTTTGAAAGTGTAAGCCACGCTCCTCACGAAGAATCTCGTGTCGAACCGCGTCCAGCTGTGCAGCCTGCTTCAGTAGCGCCGACAGCAACAGTTGCCGCCGCACAAAAGCCAGCAAGCCAACAAGCGGCAAGCGCTAATGTGTTTGATTTGGTCGCCGATGACGAACCGGTGCAAGTTCAGCCGATGCCGGCTCAAGCAGAGCACAAGGCTGCCGCTGCTGATGACCACGGCATGAAGGATTCGCTTGACATGGCTCGCTCATTTATCTCCATCGGAGCGAAGAATGAAGCTATCGCTTTGTTGCAGGAGGTGCTTCAAAAAGGCAGTCCTGCCGATAAGGCACAGGCTGAGACCCTTTTAAAGCAAGTTCATGAGCGTGCCTGATGCGAATTGCTTTAGGCATTCAATATAACGGTTCGGCATTTTGTGGTTGGCAAACCCAGCCCGATATGCCGAACGTTCAAGACACATTGGAATCGGCATTGAAAACATTCGCGACAGTGCCGATTTCGACTATCTGCGCGGGGCGCACCGATACTGGAGTGCATGCTACGCATCAAGTGGTGGATTTTGAAGCTCCTGTCGCAAGACCCCTTAATGCATGGGTGCGGGGCGTAAACACCTTTTTGCCTCCGACCGTAGCTGTGCGCTGGGCTTGCGAAGTGCCTGATGACTTTTCGGCTCGCTTTAGTGCAACCGAGCGCACCTATGAATATTGGCTTTTAAATGATCCAGTGAGATCCCCTTTGATGGAGGGGGCCGTCGGTTGGGTTTTTAGACCTTGTGACGAAACGAAAATGCAGGAGGCGGCTCAGTGTCTTTTGGGTGAGCACGATTTCACGAGTTTTAGAGCTTCAGAGTGTCAGGCAAAAAGCCCCATCAGAACAATCCACGAAATAACAGTTAAGCGTTGTGGCAACATGATCGGCATTCGACTGCGAGCCAATGCTTTTTTGCACCATATGGTTCGAAATATCGTTGGCAGTTTGGTTTATGTTGGTACGGGAAAGCAAAGCGTACAGTGGTTCAAAGAAGTTTTAGAAGCGCGTGACCGCACGGTCGCCGCCCCCACGTTTGCCGCGGGAGGGCTTTACCTGGTTGGGGTGAAGTACCCGAACGTTCCCCAATTGCCTCGTTATAGTCCGACACCTTGGTCACAGCTAATTTTATAAAATTAAAATATAAATAAAATCAATTGGTTACAATACATAATATACAAAATATTGTGAACAAAGTAACCAAAATATCTAATCGACAGTAATCAATTTGCAGACAGAATGGGCAGTTATTCCTTTAATACCCTTAAGCAATTTATTTGAGAAATGGATTTACTCTCACGGCACTTATTAAACTTCGAAATTTGATTTAATAAAGGTGTAATCGTGGATTTGGGTTTGTTGATGGTGTTTAGTTCGTTGTTTTAGAAACCACAAGAAAATAACCAAAATACGGCATTCGTTAACACCTCTAGATTTGATAAAATCCCAAATCGTATTATTTGTACAGAATTGTATTGAAGGACATCTTCTATGAGTTGGATTGATCGGTTGTTGCCTCGCATTCATAAGTCGGATTCAGAACACTCTGAAAAGAAGGAAAGTATGATTCCGGAGGGGCTTTGGACTAAGTGCCCGAGTTGCGAGCAAGTGCTTTATACCGAAGAATTGCGTGATTCTTTGATGGTTTGCCCGAAGTGTGGCCATCATATGCGCATTAAAGCTCGTGAGCGCGTGGAAAACTTTTTGGATGCGCAAAATCAGGTGGAAATCACTCAAGAAGTGCAACCGACAGACCCGTTGAAGTTTGTTGACAGTAAGCCCTATCCTGCTCGCCTGGCGCAGGCTCAGCAAAAGACAGGTGAAACGGACGCCTTGGTTGTCAAGCGTGGTACGCTTCGCGGTTTGCCCGTCGTTGTGGCTGCCTTTGAATTTAACTTTATGGGCGGCTCGATGGGTTCGGTTGTCGGTGAACGTTTTGTGCGCGGTGTGGCAGAAGCCACACGCATGAAGTGCCCCTTCATCTGTTTTGCGGCTTCGGGCGGCGCTCGTATGCAAGAAGGGTTGATGTCCTTGATGCAAATGGCTAAAACCACGGCTGCTATTGCCGGTCTTGCCCGTGAAAAATTACCCTTTATTTCGGTTTTAACCGATCCAACGATGGGTGGCGTTTCCGCAAGCTTTGCCTTTATGGGCGATGTGGTGATTGCAGAACCCCGGGCTTTGATTGGTTTTGCCGGTCCCCGTGTGATTGAGCAAACGGTTCGTGAAAAGTTGCCCGATGGCTTCCAACGCTCGGAATTCTTGCTCAAGAAGGGCGCTATTGATATGATCGTGGATCGTCGTGAAATGCGTGCTAACATTACTGAAATCATGGCGATGCTCATGAGAAAGCGTATTACGGACGCCGAATGATTCGATTGAGAACGATCTAAAATTTAAAGACGCACTAGAGACCACGCTTGCGGCGTGGTCGCGTTGTTTTTGGACACGGAAATGTCTCAAGGTAAAGATACTTTAAATGGATGGTTGGACTACATTCTTTCGTCACATCCTGAAAATGTGGTTGAGTTGGGTCTTACGCGCATGAAAAAGATGCTCGATCGCCTGGACATCCATTTTGATTGTCCGGTGATCACTGTTGCCGGAACCAATGGTAAAGGCAGCACTTGCGCCATGCTTGAGGCTATTTATCGTGCGGCTGGCTACAAAACCGCTATGCATACCTCTCCGCATATGCTTTCTTTTAACGAACGTGCTCAAATTAACGGAGAAATTGTTGAAGATGCACCGTTGGTGGAAGCTTTTCGGGAAGTGGAAGCGGCTCGAGCGGGGATGCCTCTGACTTATTTTGAATTCACGGCCTTAGGTATTCTCCGAGTCTTTCAAAAAGCCAAACCCGATGTGGTGATTTTGGAAATCGGTTTGGGTGGAAGGCTTGATGCTATTAATGCTCTTCAATCAACGGCAAGCATAGTTACGACTATCGGCATTGATCATGAGGCCTATTTGGGCAATACGCGAGATGCCATCGGTTGGGAAAAGGCTCATATTTATCGTCAAGGACACCCGGCTGTTTGCGCGGATAAAAATCCCCCGGTCAAACTTTTACAGTACGCAAAGGCATTAAAGACAAATCTTGTCATCGCATGTAAAGATTTTTCCGTTACCGAAGAAGACGGCGGTCGTATGCGTTTTAGGATGGGTGTCAATGACTGGGATTTGCCCCGACCGGCCCTTCGCGGTCGAAATCAAATGGACAATGCGGCTGGTGTCCTTGCTCTAGTTGTTTCCTTGATGGATAAGTTGCCGGTTACGCTTGCTGATATTGAAAAGGGGTTGACAACAGTTCGCATAACCGCACGATTTGAAAAGGTGCAATCGGATCCGACCGTTATTTTGGATGTCGGTCATAATCCCCATGCGGCTAGCGTTTTGGCTCAGAATATTCGAGACGTGAAAACGCAAGGCAAGGTCATTGCTGTTTTTGGAATGCTTGCGGATAAGGACATGATTGACGTGGTGAAAATCATGTCTGAAGTGATTGACGAGTGGTTTATCACTGGTTTGCCGGGACCCCGTGGGGCAAGCGTGGATGTGTTGCATAAGGTCATGCTTGAGGCGGGTGTTGAAGATGGCAAAATCACGCAATGCGAAGGTGTTGAAGAGGCTTTTAACCAGGCAAAGCGTCAGGCATCGATCATTGATACAATCATTATCTTCGGTTCCTTTGTGACAGTAACCGCGGCCCTGCCGCTTGTTCGAACAAATGCAAGAGTCCAATAAACCAACCAACGAAGATGCGTTCTGGAAGTCACCTCAAGAAAGCGTTGAGGTGGGTCTTGAGCACCTTGCCGAAGATAAGGAGCTTGAGGTGAGCCAAGTGAAGGCAAAGTTTCGCCATCGCTTGGTGGGAGCTGTCGTGTTGGTTGCCGCTTTGGCAACGGTGTTGCCGATTTTCTTTGAAGAGCCTGCTATTCAAAGTGACCGGCACGCTGAGACAAAGATTCCTCCCATCACTAAAGAGCCTTTCTACAAAATGGAACTCCCGGTTAATAATCGACCGGCAGTGTCCATGCCGGCTGACCAAAGCGCATTGAAGGATCTTTCAAAACCCAATGTTGTCAAGGATGCCCCGGAGGCTCGTCCCACGCCGGAATTGGATCAAAAACAAAATGAGGCGCAAACTTACGCCCCCTCAACGGAAGGCTCGCTTTACATTCAGGTGCTTGCCACCTCAAGTGAAGCCGGAGCGATGCGCGAGATGGCGCGCTATCAGGCAATGGGCTTACCAGTCTATTCCGTGAAGGTTCAAAAGAAGTCGGCAACACTGTGGCGAGTTCGCTTGGGTCTTTTTAAGACAAAAGAGGAAGCCGAACGGGTGGCCAAGATTTTGGATAGCCGAAAAATTTCACACATGCCTGTTCAGGTGGAAGAAAGCGCCAAGCGTGATATGAACCGAATTGCGCCCACGAGAACGTTAAAGAGTGCGGCTCAGGAAGCCCAGAGTCGTTCTCAAGAGCAAAAGGCGAAGACGCCTGCGGCGCAGCCTGCGAAGGCTAAATCGCAGCCGATAAAAAACGCCACGCCGGCTCAGCCAAAGGCTGTCAAACCGGCCACGGCAGCAAAAACAAGCCAGCCGGTAAAGAAAGAAACTGCACCGAAGGCTACTCAAAAGGTTTCATCTAAGAAGAGTGCCAGTGACGATCCCTTGGCGGATTTGTTGAAATCAACCCGTGAAGACGTGATAGCGCAAAAGCTTCGCGAAAGCGGACACAAGTGATAAGGACTGTTAATCGTGAATGAATTGGATTGGGCAATCATTATCGTGTTGGTTCTCTCCACGGTGGTTGGGGTGACACGGGGTGTTGTGCGTGAAATTTTATCGATTGTGGGCTGGGTGATCGGGATTGTTTTTGCGATCCGATTCTCGCCTGAGTTGGCGGGGCTCATTCCGCTTGAAAGCTTAGGCCCTGCTATTCGGACAATTATTGCGGCGGTCTTAATCTGCGTGGCCTGCGTCTTTGCTATCGGACTCTTAGGAACGATTTTGCGCAAGATGCTTGAAGTGGCTCGTATTAGCGCCGAGGATCGCGTACTGGGAAGTGTGTTCGGATTTTTGCGCGGTGTGGTTTTTGTCTGTGCGGTGGTGTTTTTGGCCGGCATGACGAGCGCAACCTCCACTCAAATGTGGAGACACTCTGTTTGTATTCCTTTGGCTGAAAATGTGATTGACTGGATGATGCCGATGATGCCGGATTCCATCGCCAAGCTTCGCAAGTAAAGCTATTGAGAAGGGACAATTTTTAAATTTTTAACCGATGAGGCTATCAAATGTGTGGGATTGTAGGTCTTTTTTCTCATGAGCCGGTCAACCAACGGCTTTATGACTCGTTGCTTTTGTTGCAACACCGCGGTCAGGATGCGGCTGGTATTGCCACGCTTGACGGATTGATCTTTCACATTCATAAAGCAATGGGCTTGGTGCGGGATGTCTTCAGAACGCGCAACATGCGAGATTTGTTAGGCAATAGCGGCTTGGGTCAAGTTCGCTATCCCACACAGGGTAATGCTGACAGCAATGAAGAAAGCCAACCGTTTTATGTCAACGCCCCTTACGGCATCATGTTTGTGCACAACGGCAACCTCACCAATGCCGAAGCCCTCAAGCAAGAGCTCTACGACTCTGACCGCCGCCATATCAATACAACGAGTGACTCGGAAGTGCTGCTTAATGTTTTGGCGGATGAATTATCTCGCCTGACGCTCAATAGCAAGATTTCCCCGGAAATCGTTTTTGAAGCCGTTAAAGGTGTTCATAAACGCGTCAAAGGTTCATACGCTTGTATCGCTTTGATTGCCGGTAAAGGCATGCTCGCCTTCCGTGATCCCTTCGGTATCCGTCCACTTTGCTACGGTACAAGAGAAACGTCAACGGGAAGAGATGTCATTTTTGCTTCCGAGTCTGATGTTCTCGAAGCTCAAGAATATGAAACGCTTCAAAACGTCGCACCGGGCGAAGCCATTTGGGTTGATATGAAGGGTGACATCCATCAGGCCCAATGCGCAGAACACGCCCAGCTTGTTCCCTGTGCATTTGAATACGTTTATCTTGCCCGTCCTGATAGCGTCATTGACGGTATCTCGGTTTACGGTGCCCGTTTGCGTTTGGGGGAATACTTGGCACACGAAGTGGCCCGCAGAATTCCTGTGGATGAAATTGACGTTGTGATGCCGATTCCCGATAGCTCACGCCCCGCAGCTCAGCAGCTTGCTCAACGCTTGCGCTTGCCTTATCGCGAAGGTTTCATTAAAAACCGTTACGTGGGTCGTACCTTCATCATGCCGGGTCAGGCCATTCGCAAAAAGACCGTTCGTCAGAAATTAAATGCCATGGCTGTGGAATTTAAGGACAAGAACGTGCTCTTGGTGGATGACTCCATCGTCCGCGGCACGACGATGCATGAAATTGTTCGTATGACAAAACAAGCCGGTGCGAAGAAAGTGTTTGTGGCAAGCGCTGCTCCTCGCGTGTGCTTCCCGAATGTTTACGGTATCGATATGCCGACTCGCTCGGAACTCATTTGCGGAGACGGCAAGACCGATGATGAAGTCTGCAAGATTCTTGAAGCTGACGCCGTGGTTTACCAACGCTTGGAAGACTTAAAGTCTGCTCTTCATGATATGAATCCCGCTATTGAGCGCTTTGAATGCTCGTGCTTTGACGGTGAGTACATTACCGGCGACATTACGGAAGAGTACTTGGCTAAACTTGAAACACAAGCAAAAGCCGCTAAAGCTCAACCGAAAAAAGTTGACGAAGACTGATCGATTAAACGATTAGGTCTTTAATTGGGGAGTTCTTTGAATGAGGGACTCTCCATTTTTTTGTAAGGAGTTAAAAATTCTAAAAACATAGCATTTGAATCATTTAAAAATCTAAAAAACGTTACAAAATCCCATTAAAAATATTCAAAAAACGTTACAACGGCTCCACCGAGTGGACATTGGTGCTCTAACTGTTTAGTGAATGGAGAGCAACGATCAACTAATGAACAATGTCATTCTGCTTGATGACTTTCCAGATCGTCAACAGAATGATTTTGATATCAAATAAAAGAGAGCGTTTTCTCATATATTCGATGTCTAGGGCAGCCTTGTCATCGCCGCTTATGCATGTGCGCCCGTTAATTTGAGCCCAACCGGAAATTCCAGGTAAAAGCTTATCAACGCCCGCCGCTTTTCTCAGTTCCAAAACATGCGTTTCAATCGGTAAAAGTGGTCTGGGGCCAATAAGACTCATGTCACCTTTTAAAACCGACCAGAATTGAGGAATTTCGTCCAGGCTGGTTTTTCTGATAAATTCTCCAACCTTGGTGATATAACTGCCGGCATTGGTGAATTTTTCAGCTTCTACAATGGGTGCACCAACACTCATGGAACGAAATTTCGGCATGATAAATGGCCTTCCATTTCGACCAATACGTTCAGACCAGTATAAGACAGGGCCGGGAGAATCAAGCTTAATAGCAATGGCAACGATTAACGCTACAGGTAACATGATTGGCAGCGAAAGCAAAATCAACACAATGTCAAGTAAGCGTTTCATCAATGAGCGAGAAAAGAGTAGAACAATTCAGTTCTGAATTCTAAAACAAAATACGACTTTTTTAGAGTGTTCTACCATTCCGATAAAAGCCATTGCCGAAGATCTTGGTGTTCAATGCCTTTTTGCGGTCTCAAGATCGGGTCCAAGCTAAGTACAACCTTCGGGAAGTTATCCGGTATTGATAAAAGTGCCCCGAATTCACGTTCTTCGGTTTCCTTATTGGCTAGTAAATAGGCCACTTGAACATAGAGGGTTTGATTGTTTTTTCTCGCTATGAAGTCAACCTCAAGTTCTTTCGACGGTTTTTGAGCGCAAGCAATTCTTCCAATGCTTACTTTCCAACCACGTCTGCGTAACTCAATCGCGACAATGTTTTCTAATATCTGATCAATATTTATTTGGTTAGATAAAAACAAAGCCTGACGCAAGCCATGATCATTGATGTAAAACTTATGGTTGAAGGCTAGCATACGTTTACCTTCGGCCGTTTCAAAATTCATTTTTTCGAAAATAAAAGCTTCGCAGGCAGCCTCAATAAAATTGGCCAAGGTTTCCTTGCTGGGTGCTCGCCCTTCAGATTTCAAATATCTGGCCAGGGAAGCGATTGATATTGGATGCCCGGTTTGGTCAAAGAGGTAACGGAGAACTTTTTTGAATAGTTCAACATCACGGATTTGACGTCGCGAGATGATGTCCTTAATAAAAATGGTGTCAAAAAGGTCGCTTAAGTACTGTTGCCAAGCTTCAAAGGGGCGCTTGGAAAATCCATGAGCCCAGGCGGGCATTCCTCCGACGGTGAGGTAGGTATTAAAAATTTCCAGTGCCGTCCAGATAGAAAATGTGCATAGGTTAACTTCAGGGAGCCCTTTTCAATAAACACAGGGCTTCCCAAAGC
>OOAG01000078.1_pt1 | contig 91603 bp, 72 predicted proteins | sample 1671461 | NCBI WGS metagenome assembly OOAG01 (sample SAMN06348159, study PRJEB24527) | human gut metagenome | biome: human gut; feature: ankylosing spondylitis patient; material: feces | host: Homo sapiens | place: China | collected 2015-10 | reverse complement strand
CGCTCACGCTTATCGGTTCGTTGCCTAGTTTTTAAAGAACTTTTCGTTGCTGCCGTAGCAGCGACAAGATCGAAATTCTATAAAACTTCATTTCGTCTTGTCAAGAGCTTTTCGAAAAATTTTTGTTTTTCTTTTCGCTCTTCTCATTTTCAGGCGATAAAAAAGAGTCGTTGTTCGCGACTCATTTTTTGCTTCCCGTCAAACGAGGTTGCGAATTATGAAGAGGCTTTTTCGGCTTGTCAAGCACAATTTGCGATTTTTTTGAGTGTTTATCGGTCTGCGTTCTTTATGCCTCTGATTTTGAAGCGTTTTCTATTTTCGTGTCGCCAAATCTTCAACTCGATTCATGTTTTCAAACGCTCGTTCGTCATCAAAATCCACCCAAATCACGTGCATCGTCTGGTTGAGCCAGCGATGCAAGGCTAGCTGGCCGCTTTCCAAGGCTTCCTGTACGGCACGCTTTGCCTCCGTTTTGATCAGCATGAACACCGGTTGTTCTCGACCGCTGGTTCGTGCCGCCGCTACAACGGCATCCGGCTGTTCAGCCAACCCATTGGCCAGATGCTCAACGTAGTCATTCGGCAAGAACGGACTGTCGCACGGCGCCACCACCATATAGGGCGTTTCAACAATTTCCAATCCTGCAGCAATGCCGGCCAGCGGCCCGGAGAAATTCCGATTTTCATCGGTTACCACCGGATAGCCGTAATCTTTGTAGACATCTTCATTGCGGTTGGCACTGATCACAAGGGTCTTGCACTGCGGCTCAAGAATATCAATCACGTATTCAACCAACGGCGTGTCTTTGAAACACACCAATCCCTTATCCGCACCTTCCATACGGGAGCCTTTTCCTCCGGCAAGCACCAAACCTGTGATTTCTTCCTTACTGATACGCTTTTTTTCCATCGCTCTTCATCGTCATCCAAGTCTAAGAACCATCATCCACAGACAAATATGAGTGCTTCTCAAGTTCATCATCCACTCGTAAGCGGCGTTCTCCACTAATATGTCAAACACTATCCATTTCTCGAATTCATACAAGATGTCTGCTTCTCGTCAGGTTTTTGAATCTATCACAGTCAACCGCGCCCGCGAATTGATTCTTGCGGCTGTACCCCAGCCGACCGCAACGATAACACTGCCGCTTGCTCAATCCGTCGGTTTTGTGGCCGCCGGCGATATCGCCGCCGCCAATCCGCTCCCGACCTATACCAACTCGGCCATGGACGGCTATGCCTTCCGCTACGAGGATATTTCAGACGCAACGGAAGTCGTTTTGCCGATTGTCGGTCAAAGTTTCGCCGGAGCCCCGTGTACGGCATTGACCTTTGCCCATGCTACATGCATTGAGATTGCCACCGGAGCTGCCCTGCCTGAAGCACTCGACACCGTGATTCCTTTTGAAAAATGCGACATTGACGCAAAAGCCCGAACGATTCGCTTTTCTGTCGACAGTGTCAAACATGGAGCCAACGTACGCTACGAGGGCGAGCAGATCGGTCGCGGAGAAGTTATCGTTCAAACGGGAACTCTTCTGAGACCTCAGCATCTCGCCTTGCTGGCCGCTGCCGGCATCTCTGAAGTAACGGTCCATTCTCGTCTTCGCGTAGCGCTTCTCACCACCGGCAGTGAACTCGCCGAACCCGGGCAACCGCTCGGACGCTATCAGACCTACAACAGTAACGACGTCATGCTCGAGACCATGCTCAAAAGCATGAATTGCTCCGTCGAGGCCGTCTCAATGCAAGACAACGCCGACATCATTGCACAAAAGATCTCCGAGTTGCTCACCCGCAACGATATGCTGATACTGACGGGCGGCGCCGGTAACGGCAAGTTCGATATCAGTCAAACACAATTAAATGCCATGGGTACCATGCACCCCTGGTCCATCAATATGCGCCCCGGTCGTCCCATGCGTTTCGGACAAATTCAGGGAAAACCTGTTTTCGTGCTTCCCGGCAATCCGGTGGCCGCTTTTGTCACATTCCTTGAATTTGTTCGCGGCTCACTGCTGCAAATGCAGGGACTTAAGAAAGATTTGTGGCTTAAACAATATCCGGCCCGTCTGGCTAACAGCCTTAAAAAGAAAGCCGGACGCGCCGAATTCATGCGCGGGCAGCTCGTCAACTTTGACAACGGGACACCCGTCGTTGAACCGCTTCTCAATCAGAGTTCAGCCGACCTCGTCATGCTCTCGCAGTCAGAAGTCATCCTTTGTCTGGATCACGAATCGACTCAATACGAGAAAGGCTCGATAGTGCCCATCCAGTACCTACGTGACGCAAATTTGTGATCGTTCGAAGAATGGCCGCTTATGCGGCCATTCTTATTAGGACTAATCCTTGGACTTGTTCTTCTTTTCATCGACAACTTCCGCTCGATGCTCTTTAAGGAATCGACTGCGACCGTTGCGATTGAAATACCGCGAAGAACGTTTGGAGTTGTTGACGAAAGGACTGCCGTAGCCGTTGTCTCTGGCTCGCAGTCTGTCGAGCATTTCCTGAAAATCAAAAGGAATGCTGTCGAGTTCATCGGGCGAAGGCTCTTCGCCTGCCTGCTGCATCACAAGGATGTCACGAGGATCGATTTCAGCCGGCCGCACCACACGTCCGTTGAGATCCACAATTCCTCGAAATCCCACAGCGCGCACCTGCATGCCTTTATAGACGCCGTACTCGCAGTCTTCGTGCTGGTGACCGTGAAAAAGCCACGTCACACCAAGACTCTTGGCAAGACGATCGATCGCATCAAACCCCTTCTTGTGGCAACCCGCCGCTTCATGCGTGACCAAAATGTCAGCCTTGCACTGTTGCAGAGCTTCATAAGTCGCAGGAAAGATCGAGGAACGATGACGACGCGGCAAACCGCCTCGCCACAAATTCGTCTTGGGGCTGCGGCGTACAAACCCGGTTGCTGACTGATAGTTGGGTCGTCCTTCGGGCATCCAAATCTGCCCGCGGAACACTCCGCCGAGCCCGGCGATACGAAGGCCCGCCACTTCGGCCACGCGTCCGTGCAGATTGTGTTCTGCAATCGGACCATGCCAAAGTCGGTCGTAATACTCCTCGCAATCGGTGTCGTGGTTGCCCGGGATCCACCAGACCTGCGTGATCGCAAGCGTCGGAGCCAGCAATGTTTCGAGGTCGTCAGGCGGTTGCAGATCTCCCAAAATCACGATGGCGTCCGGACGGTACTTTTCCACCGTCTTATTGATGTAATCAAACTCGCCGTGCGGATCTCCGCAGAAGAAAATCTTAGGCTGCGGTTTACCTTGTTTGTTGCTCTGGCCGTTTTGAGTCGAACCACCTCGCCCCTGATGCCAGGGTTTCTTGCGACGGAAGCTGCGGCGCGAGGATTTCTTTTCGGTAACGGCGGGCGCATCGTTTCGTGCATTGTCCGTCATTGGTTTACCTCCGAATCCTCGTACTGTTGCAAAGCCAGACGATGCTGCTGTCGGATATAGTCAATCAAGTCATTGGGAGCAAGCACTTTGGCGTGGGAACCGAGCCGCATGATTTCCCCTACAATCTCAGGCTCTCGAGCATAAGGAACGCGCAGCGTCATGCCGCCCTCGTCGTCAAACGTTTGTTGCTGATCCTTGTGCCAGACCGCAAAACGCTCGTAGGGAGTCATCACGGCATCAACGGCAATGACGGCCGTTTTTGTGATCCCCCCCGAAAAGATGCCGTACGTGCCGTCAAGCGCATGTTCAATGTCCCGCATGGCCACAACGCGACAACGCACGTCAAGCATCTCGGCAAAACGAATGTTTTCAACGGCAAAGGTCTTGAGCTTGCCCGATTCGTGGCACCACGCATCCAGATACCAGCGACCGCGCCAATTTACCAGCCGCAGGGGGCTGATCTCACGACCCGATTCGGTGCCCCGCGTGCGCGTGAAATACGTGACGCGCAAACGACGGCACTGCGCCAAAGCCGCTCCTACGATGCTGAAGTAAGGCGCGTCAATTTTCGGCACGGAAGGCATGATCACCTTCACGCGCTTAAGGAGTTCCTTGGCTTGGATCAACTCGCCGGGAAGCATCGCCAACAGGCGAGAACGAAGTGCTTGCATGTCAGCCGCCAAAACGGCCTTCGAATCGTTTTCAATTCGGCCGAGAAGCTCAACGACGGCTAAGAAGGCATACATCTCATCGGGCGTGTACCAAGCCGCGGGAAGCATCGAAACAAATCGGTCTTTATTCTCCGATTTGGAGTCTCGCGCGTACGAATACGCATTTTGCGCGCGCGAATATACGATCGGCGCACCGAGCTTCTCGCGCATATAGCGCAGATCACGCTTTAGTGTTGGCGCAGAACACTGCAAAGCGGCTTGTAACGTTTCAAATGAGACCGAGCCTTCCTCCTGCAAAACTTGATCAATGCGGTAGAGCCGCATTGCAAATGTCAGGCTGGATTTCATTATCAAAAAGTCGAAAATTTCTGGTGGCCCCATTATAGAACAGGGCTTTCTGCGGCCTCATCGCGCAAAGTCACGACGGACTGCGATTTTTGCCCAAGTTCTCCGGCTTGGAAGCCCGACTCCTTGCTCCTTCGTCTTTGACTCAAGCTCTTGTCTTCAGACCGTTTTTTTGTTTGTCCCCATTTTTCCAGAGCATAGAAAAATGATTAAAATTCGAAAATTTCCGCGCGCGGGCTCGTACCGGGGCCTTCACTGACGTAAGACGTCTGCCGCGAACAGATGCAGCCAAAGCCCTCTAACCGCCGCAGCAAGAAATACGGTTTTCACATACTCACACATCGACAACAAGGATTTAGACAAAATGTCCGGACATTCCAAATGGGCCAATATTCAGCACCGCAAGGGCCGTCAGGACGCCAAGCGCTCCAACCTCTGGACCAAGCTTGTGCGTGAAATCATCGTAGCCGCACGCGTCGGCGGAAGCGGCGATCCCGACATGAACTCCCGCCTGCGTCTGGCCATTTCCAAGGCTCGTGACGGTAACGTTCCCAAGGACACGATTCAAAACGCCATTTTGAAGGGCACCGGACAGCTCGAAGGCGTCAACTACGAAGAAGTCCGCTATGAAGGCTACGGGATCGGCGGCGCCAGCCTGATTATCGACTGCACCACCGACAACCGCACCCGTACCGTGGCCGACGTGCGTCACGCTCTGTCCAAACATGGCGGCAACATGGGTACCGAAGGCTCGGTTTCCTTCCAGTTCCGTCACTGCGGCGAATTCCTTTTTGCCCCCGGCACCAGCGAAGACACCGTAATGGAGGTAGCCCTTGAAGCCGGAGCCGACGACGTCGTCACCGATCCCGATGACGGCTCGATCGACGTGGTGTGCGATCCTGCCGCTTTCGACGCCGTTTCCAAGGCCTTCGAAGCTGCAGGCCTCACTCCGGTTTCCTCCGAAATCACGATGAAGCCGCTTAACGAAGTCGAACTCAAGGGCGAAGACGCCGCCAAGATGCAAAAACTCATCGATGCGCTTGAAGATCTTGACGACGTAAGCAACGTTTACACGAGCGCCGTGTTCGACGAGGAATAACGAGCCATTCAAACGCTCGAAAAAGTCTTTTCGTTTTGAAACGATCAATCCGACAAAAAAGGCTTGCGGGTAGAATTCCTGCAAGCTTTTTTGTATCTGCTTTTTCTGTCCGGCTTTCCCGTCGACAGATTGGAGAATTTTTGTGACTAAGGTCTTAGTGATCGGCAGCGGCGGTCGTGAACACGCGCTTGCCTGGCGTCTTGCCAAATCCGAAGGTGTTGAAAAAGTTTGGGTTGCCCCCGGCAACGCCGGAACGGCCGCTGACAGCCGCCTGGAAAACCTCCCCATCACCGACATCGAAGCCCTGCGCGACTGGGCCCTGGAAAACAAGATTGACCTCACGGTCGTTGGTCCGGAAGCCCCCCTTTCCAAAGGTGTGGTCAACGTTTTCCGCGCCGCGGGTCTCTTGATTTTCGGCCCGACCAAAGAAGCCGCTCAGCTCGAAAGTTCCAAAGATTTCGCCAAGGCCTTCATGAAGCGCAAAGGTATTCCTACGGCCGAATACGAAAGCTTTACCGATCCGCAGGCCGCTCACGAATACGTACGCGCCAAAGGCGCTCCTATTGTCATCAAGGCTGACGGTCTGGCCGCCGGCAAAGGCGTTGTAGTCGCCATGACCGAGGATGAAGCGCACCACGCCATTGACGACATGCTCTCGGGCCACAAGTTCGGCTCGGCTGGCGCACGCGTTGTCATTGAGGAATTCCTCGAAGGCGAAGAAGCCAGCTTTATCGTCATGGTTGACGGCAAGAACGTACTTCCGCTTGCCACGAGCCAAGACCATAAGCGTTTGCTTGACGGCGACAAGGGGCCCAACACGGGCGGCATGGGTGCTTATTCTCCTGCTCCCTGCGTGACCGACGAAGTCTATGAAAAAACAATGCGCGAAATCATCGAGCCCACCGTGCGCGGCATGGCCGAAGACGGCATCGTTTACACGGGCTTTCTCTACGCCGGCCTCATGATCGGCAAGGACAAGGAAGGCAAGACCACCGTCAAAACGCTTGAATTCAATTGCCGCATGGGCGACCCGGAAACGCAGCCCATTATGAGCCGCATCAAGTCAGGCTTTGCTCAGACGCTGGCGGCAGCGGCTGCCGGCGACATCACCAAGGGCGGCATTGAATACGATAAACGCTCGGCGCTAGGCGTTGTGCTTGCCGCGCGCGGCTATCCGGAACACCCGGAAAAAGGCGCCGTGATCACCGGCCTTTCCGAAGAAACGGACGATGCGGTGATCTTCCACGCCGGCACCGCCACTGATGCCAACGGCAATATCGTGGTTTCAGGCGGTCGCGTTCTCTGTGTGGTCGGCCTGGGCGATACACTCAAAGAAGCGCATGACGCCGCTTACCGCACCGCCGATCAGGTACACTTCGACGGCGTGCAGAAGCGTCGCGATATCGGCTATCGCGCGCTCTGAAATAGAAACGAACTCTCTCGGCGGAGTTTTTCTTCTGCCGAGAGCTTCTCGATATACCAGACCCGCCTTTGGCAAACAGACCGACGAATTGATGCGCCATACAACAGCAATTGCCCTTTCGGCTGCGATGCTTTCTTTGCTCGCAGCTCCGGTCTCGGCTTCGGATGAACCTTTCGGCTATCCGAGTACGTTGTTGCATGCCCGCAGCACCTACACGGTGTCACCGGCCACACCCGTGCTGCTCGGCGACACCGTGGTGGTGTTGGAACAGTCGCGTATCAGCGATGTAGCCGCTATTGTGCAGTCGCGCATTCACTCGGAAACTGACGGCCGTCGCTGGGTTTGTGCTCAAGCCAAAAACGGTGATATGCCGCTTCGTTTGTGGTTCATTGCCACGGGTCAGGACACCGTGACTGAAGTGCAAATGTCGCCGGGCACTTTCGAGTCACCTCAAAACTGCGGCCGTTTGACGGCTCATTTTGAGCCGGTATTCCTTTCGCGCATTCAGAGCGGCATGACCGTACGAGAGATTTCCGCCGATATCGGTCCCGCGAGTTCTCATGATGACGAAGGCTGGCACTTTTGGGTTTCTCGTCGCAACTATTCCTACGACGGCGAAAATTACACGGAATATGTTTGGGTCGGTGCACACGCCGTTGAAGGTAAAGTGCGCGAAGTCTTTACCACACAGCTCACGCGCTGATGAAGTGCGTTGACCGTCTGCTTTCGGATCAAACAACTTATGCGTCGAGGCATCGGACTTTTGGGCGGCAGCTTTGATCCCGTCCACAACGGTCATCTGGCCGTCGCGCGCGGTGCGCTCGAAGCTCTGCGTCTGCAGCGTGTGGATTTTGTACTCGCTCCGCGCCCGTGGCAGAAATCGGTAGCTACCCCTGTGTGGTTGCGCCTTGAAATGCTTCGCGCAGCCATCGGCAAAAACGAACAATTGGCAGTCTGTACCAAGGAACTTGAACGTACGGGAGCCACTTACACAATCGATACGGTGCGCAGCCTGCGCGAAGACTACGGTCCCTCGATGCCGCTTGTTTTGCTCATCGGCGCCGATCAATGGGAAAATTTCCATACCTGGCGTTGCTGGCAGGAATTGTTCGAGTTTGTGAGTGTCGCGGTTTGCACACGCGAGCAACAAATGAAGAGCCCCGCTTCCGAAGTAGCTGACTTCGTCGTCAACCGGCAGGTTTCAACTCATGAATTGACGCTGGCTCCGTCCGGCCGATTCGCAACATTTGACATCGCGGCGCACGCGGCTAGCTCGACGAAAATTCGCACGTTCTTTGCCGCCCGGCCTCGCACCGAAGCCTTCAAAGCGCTCGAGACGTGGCTGCCGACATCGGTGGCGCGCTTGATTGCGCAACACAACGCTTATTGATTTTTCGGGACGCTGAAAGCGGCCCTTTACCTACTCAAAAAGGAAAACATGCTCAACACGGAAGAACTTTTGAATGTCATCGTCAACGCCCTTGACGATGTTAAAGCCAAGGACATCGTGGTGTTCGACACCACCGGCAAGACAAGCGCCTTTACCCGCGTGGTTGTCTGCTCGGGTACGAGCAACCGCCAGACTCGCGCGCTCGGCATGTCCGTTTCGCGCGCCGTGCGTGAAGCCGGCGGCAAGGTAAGCGGCCTGGAAGGCAACGATACCGGCGAATGGGTGCTTGTGGACTGCGGTGAAGTTGTGGTGCACTGCATGCAGCCGGCCATGCGTTCTTACTACAATCTTGAAGAACTTTGGGGTCCTGACTCGCTCGACATTTCGGCCTACCTCGAATCGCTGGCTGAAAAAAGCACCCACGCGCCCGAAACCGCTCAGTAATTCCCGATCATGCACATCACCATCGTAGCCGTGGGGCAAAAGCTCCCAGCTTGGGCTCAGACCGCTGTTGACGATTATCTGGCTCGCTTTCCCCGCGACTTTACGGTCATCGTGAAAGAAGTCAAAGCCGAAGCACGCACCGGCGGCAAGCCCGTCGCTCAAGTCATGGCTGCGGAGGCTGAACGCATCGAACGCGCCGTTCCGGCGGGCGACATCCTGGTTGCCATGGACGAACACGGCCGCGACATGACCACAGTCGACTTCTCAAAAAAGATTTCCGGCTGGAAAAACGAGGGCTGCGGCGTCACCTTCATCATCGGCGGCGCCGACGGTCTCGATCCGGCGCTCAAAGCCAAATCGCGCATGATGCTGCGGCTATCTTCGATGACGCTACCGCACGCGTTTGCCCGAGTTCTGCTGACCGAGCAGATCTATCGCGCCTGGTCGATCCTTGCCAATCACCCCTATCACCGCGTCTGAACCATGCCTGTTTTGTACCTTGCGAGCAAAAGTCCTCGCCGCCGGGAGATTCTCGCCGGCATGGGAATCTCCGACATTGAAGTGATTCACGCGGGCCCTGCCGTTCTGACAGCTTTTGAGGGTGATGAAACACAACACGACGGCGAATTCCCTCAGGACTACGTCGTGCGCACGGCTTGCGAAAAAGCTCGGCAGGCCATGGACCGCATCGCAGCCGAAGGCAAACCCTCTTTGCCCGTGTTGGCAGCAGACACCGTGGTGATCTGCGGCGATGAAATATTGGGAAAACCGGAGGATGCCGCGAAGGCTCGTCTTTTCATGCAGAAACTCTCGGGGCGTTCCCATGAAGTGCGCACCGCTGTGGTTGTCAGCGATGGAATATCCAAACAGCTGCACGTGGCCGTGAGTGTCTCTCAGGTGACATTCTCAAGACTCTCGTCCAAGCAAATCGAAGCCTATATTCGTACGGATGAACCATACGACAAAGCCGGCGGCTATGCCGTTCAGGGGCTTGCGGGACTGTTCATCGAGCGCATCGAAGGTAGCTACTCGGGCATCATGGGACTACCCGTCTTCGAAACGGCGCAGCTTCTGGCTGAAGTCGCGCCGCAACTCCTGCCGGACTGCGCATTGACAGGCCGTTAATCTTCCTTTTCTTTCGTCGCCACGTGTCTTAGCCAGAAAAAAGTTGACACTTTCCGCAAAGGAAAAACGTGTCAAAAATGGATGAGAACGATTTCGTAGGAACGGGCAACTGGCAGTTTTGTGCAAAATGGGGTCAACGGGCCCTGCCCGATGAACGTGCTGAAGCTGTGAGACAACTGCTCGAGAAAGAGCAAACGGTTGAGCAAATCGTTTCGCGCTTCAATCTCAGCAGCGCTCAAGTCGTCTACGGATGGATTGGTCGCCACATCGAGGAGATTTTATTGTCCGACACCCCAAAAGAACCCGAGATCGACGACAAGGAACTCACCTTGTCTGAGGCGCTCAAAGAGATCAAGCGGCTTAAAAAAGCTCTGGATCTTGAGAAAATGCGCAGTGCCGGGTACTCTCACATGATTGAACTTGCCGAGCAGCAGTTCAACATCCCGATCCGAAAAAAATCTGGCACCAAACAGTAGGCTGGCTGCGTAGCACTTGGCCTCGCATCAGTTTGGACAAGTGCTGTATCTGCCAAACCTTACATCAGCCGTTCAGGAGCCCGGTCTTATGCGTCGGCTACGCCGATCAAACCAACCGGAGAGGTTGTCCATCACCTCAATGTGTACCGAGCCAAGTTCCGGAAAACTTTCTGTCAGACGTGTCTGAATACCTCCCAGTTCCTTCGATGAGAAACGGTTGGCAGAGGCAACATGCAGCAATGGCTGATCTCCGAGCCAACGCAAACGAAACCCCGCTCTCAGTTCGGGCAGTTCGGAAAGAAAATCTTCGACCTGCTGCGTCAGACGCAACCGTCGCGCATCAGGCGCGTCGCCATAGTCAAAGCGCGTCAGCAGACAGGGTCGTGCAGGCTGTTGAGGATCAGGCAACCCAAGCAACGTCGCGGCCGCCCGAATCATGGGTTTCGTGAGGCCCGCATCGGCCAAGGGTGTATGCACCCCCAACTCCTTTATTGCTCGGCTTCCGGGACGGAAAACCAATGCATCGCTGGCGTTGCTGCCGTCGCACAAAGGTGCCGGCGCTAGCTTTTGCAAAAACGAAAAAATCGACCGTTTACAGACGTAGCAACGGTTGCGTCCGGCCGCGGCCAACTCTTCAGGTGACGGCAAAGGAGGATGCACCACACGAACCGTCAAGCCCATGGCCTGCGCCCGATCGACGGCGTCCTGAGATTCCGTCAGCGACACGTGTGCGGCAGACGCGTGAAGCAGTTCAACTTCCAACCCACATCTGGAAGCAAAAAAAGCCAGGAAACGACTGTCCAGCCCTCCGGAATATGCAATGCAAAGACGATTGTTCTCGGCCGTGTTTTTGAGCACGTCTCGCAGACGCTGTAACGCGCGTTCGATTTCTTCGTTTTGAATCATATTAGCAGCCATTTTCCTGCTTTTACACTCAATTAAGCACAAAACCGATCATTTTCCAGCGATCTGACGTCAACTTAATCCAGATTCGGATCCGCCATCTGACGCAGCTTGTCCTTAATCGTTGTCAAAGGCGTTTCATAAGGATCAAACGTCACCACACCGGGCATGGAGCGCAGCCAAGTGATCTGGCGCTTGGCAAGCTGCCGCGTCGCCGCTTTTCCGCTTTCCAGAAACTGTTCGAAATCCGTTTCGCCCTTGAGGTGCGCAATCGCCTGACGATAACCGACGGCGCGCATGGACGGCAGATTTTCATCAAATCCGGGACGTGCCATGAGCGTGCGAACCTCGTCAAGAAAACCGGCCTTGACCATGGCATCAAAGCGCTTGCCGATCATCTCGTGCAGTGTTGCTCGATCCTGCGGGAAAAGTGCCGCCACGGCAAGCGTGGGATCGTAGCTCTTGGCTCCGGTATGCAGACTCGAGAGCGGCTTTCCGGTGATCTCAAACACTTCCAGAGCGCGTCCGACGCGCTGCCGATCGTTGGGGGCAAGACGCGCGGCCGTTATGGGATCAACCTGGGTTAGCCGCTCGTGCATGGCTGGCCACCCGAGCTCCTCGCCCAGCGCCGTGATGCGCTCACGAACGGCGGGATCCGTTGCCGGACTTTCATCCATCCCCTCTCTCAGGGCTTTGGCATACAGCATCGTTCCGCCCACCAACAGAGGGTATCGATCTCGCCCCGAGATCTCACCGATGAGTCGCTCGGCATCTTCGGCAAATGCAGCGGCGCTGTAGCTTTCTTCAATATCAAGAATATCGATCAAATGATGGGGAACTCCGCCTTGTTCTTCCTTAGTGGGTTTGGCTGTGCCGATATCCATACCACGATAGATCAGAGCCGAATCGACGGAAATGATTTCCGCTGCAAACTCACGGGCCAACATCAGAGAAACGGCGGTCTTGCCGCAAGCCGTAGGACCGAGAAGCATCAGCGCACGAGGTTTTTCGCTCATCACTTGCCTCGCATAAAAAGCTTGTCGAGGTCGGCAAGCGTCAATTGCGTCCAGGTCGGACGACCGTGATTGCACTGATCGGCGCGATCGGTACGTTCCATCTCGCGCAAAAGCGCATCCATTTCCTGCAGTGTCAATTCGCGATGGGCACGCACCGAACCGTGACAAGCCATGGTGGCAAGGCACTCGTTTCGAAGCTGTTCGGTCAGAGCCGAATCACCGAAGCGGGCAAAATCTTCCAGCAGATGCGTCACCAGATCTGCCGCATCAAACTTGCCGCGCGCGAGAATCGCCGGCAGCGCCCTCAACGTCAACGAGTTTTCACCTGCCGCCGTCACTTCCAGTCCCAAGGGAGCAAACTTCTCCTTGTGCTCCTCAAAAAGCGCCATGGTCTCATCGCTTACCTTAAAGACCGTCGGCACCAACAGCTGCGTGATGTCCGTGCCGACCGAAGTTGCTTTGAGCTTTTCGTATGTCACGCGTTCGTGCGCGGCGTGCATGTCAACGATCACAAGCCCTTCGCTGTTTTCAGCTAGCACATATATTCCCGCGATTTGCGCAATCGGTCGCCCCAACGGCTGATTGTGCGCTGTGGCCTGAGCCAAAAGGTCTGCAAAAACAGGCTGAGCAGAAGCAGTGGGATTCTTGGCGGAAGCGGTGAGATTCGAACTCACGGATGCTGGTACTGTGTGAGAACCGCCATACAGGTTAAGCCACTGCTGTTCGGTCAGTGGCTTGGGCGTGTTGTTGCTCACGGAGGAACGCTCAAAGCGTCGGCTCGAAGCATAGGAACCGGACACCAGACGCTGTGCCGGAATTTCCAACGGCTGAGATACAGACATCGGCTCGACCGGATGACTACCGGGCAAACTGACAGGAGCCTGCTCTCCCGCACCGTGAGCAATCGCTCGCATGATGGCCGAAGACACAAAACTGTGCACCAATTGGCCGTCACGAAAACGCACTTCGCTTTTTTGCGGGTGAACGTTGACGTCAACGCGAGATGGGTTGATCGAAAGCGACAGCACAAACATCGGCTGCGCCTGTACGTGCAGCACATCAGCATAAGCCGTCTTAACGGCATGCTGCAGTACGCGATCACGGATGAACCGGCCGTTGACAAAGAAAAACTGTTTGTCGGCTCGACTGCGCGCGGCTGTGGGCAACCCCACCCATCCTTCGAGATGAAGTCCCGGGGCATCAGCCGAGATCGGTCGGCAGGCGTCCTTGAACTCCTCAGGCATCACGGCAAACACGCGCTCGGCTGTGGGCTGAGCCGACAGATGCAGACTCGCCCGCCCGTTCGTAAAAACGCGGAAGCGTACCGAAGGATTGGCCAAGGCCATACGTTCGATCTGAGTAAGAATATGCGCGGTTTCGGTCGCAGGCGACTTCAAAAACTTGCGTCGGGCGGGCGTCAAATAAAAAAGGTCCTTCACTTCAATGCGAGTGCCTTTTTGGCCGGCCGCCGGAACAATGCCGTCGCGGCTGATGGCCCAGGCTTCTTCAGCCTCGGCCGTTCGGCTTGTAATCGTCACGTCGGCCACCGAATCGATGGAAGCCAGCGCTTCCCCTCGAAACCCGAAACTCGCCACACTCTCAAGGTCGGTGAGCGTACGGATTTTGCTTGTGGCATGACGCTTAAGGGCCAGCGGCAGGTCTTCCTTAGGGATCCCGCTACCGTTGTCGGCGACCACGATGCGCTTAATGCCGCCTTCTTCCAGACGGACTTCAATATCCGTTGCACCGGCGTCCAATGAATTTTCGACCAACTCCTTGACAACGGAAGCCGGACGCTCGATCACTTCGCCCGCAGCAATCTGGCTGATCAGCCGATCGGAAAGCTCCTGAATCTTTCGCGGTGCCGTCGGCTCCCGCTGCAGTTCTTCACTCATGAAAAAATTCTCAAATACAAAAATCGATTCAGAAGGATTCTACTAGTCAGACTCCGCGCTCGGCACTCGCCTTTTCCATATTGGAAAGCGTCTGCTTTCGCTTGTTTTGCCTTTGTAGTGGCGCTACGCGGCAATCTTCAGCAACCTTCTTGACGCGAACGTTACAACAGTGCAAAAGCGCTGTGATATTCTTAGCAGGCCTTGCAGAAGCGCCTGCATTTTTTTCGGCGCTTTCTTTTGTTTATTGCCCGCGCCGCCTTCTGTTTTCTCTCGGCGCCACGAAGAAAGAAAAACATGGACATCACAAGTCTCATTATGGAGCTTTTCACCAACGCCGATCACTTCCTTATGGTGCTCGCCACCGAATACGGCTGGTTCGTTTATCTGGCGATGTTCCTGATTTTCTTTCTGGAAACGGGCATTGTGGTGTTGGCTTTCTTGCCGGGCGACTCGTTGCTCTTTGTTTCAGGTACCGTCGCTGCAGCCGGTACCATGAGTCCCTGGGGATTAATGCTTGCCGTGATTATCGGAGCATGTCTGGGCAACACGTTGGGATTTCATACCGGCCGCTGGCTCGGCAACAAAATCTACGACGGCTCCATCAGCTGGATTGACATTGAAAAACTGCGCAAGACGCAGATCTTCTACGAAAAGCACGGCGGCAAGACGATCGTGCTTGCTCGTTTCGTGCCGATCGTACGAGCTTTTGCCCCATTGGTAGCCGGTGCCGCCCGCATGAGCATGGCCCGCTTTGAGCTTTACAGCGGTCTGGGGGCCTGCATCTGGGCCGTCTCTCTGATCGGTGTGGGTTATCTTTTCGGCAACATCCCGATCGTCAAGAACAATCTCTCGATGATCCTCTTACTGGGCGTCATCGCCGCTGCCATGGGTCCCGTGGTTGTGGCTATCGGCTGGAAATACGTTCACATCCTTGCCGACAAGTTGCGCCGTCAAGACAAGATGGAACGATCCTAAACGATTCTGCTTTCATCCAACCATTGAAAAAAAGGCACCGATTCCGATGGAGGACCGGTGCCTTTCGTTTAGGTTAACAGCAAGATCGCCTTACATGGCTGCGCGCTGCTGCAGCACGGCAATCGCCGGCAGACTCTTGCCTTCCAGGAATTCCAGGAACGCTCCGCCGCCGGTGGAGATATAACTCACCTTGTCGGCCACACCGAAAACGGAAACGGCAGAAACCGTATCGCCGCCGCCCGCAATCGAGAAGGCGCCGTCAGAAGTTGCCTGAGCAATCGCCTTGGCAAGTTCGGCCGTGCCCTGAGCGTAGGGAGCCATCTCAAAGACGCCGACCGGACCATTCCAAACGATCGTCTTGGCCTTCGAAACGTAGTCAGCCAGAATCTGAGCGGTCTTCGGACCCACGTCGAGAATCATTTCATCGTCGGCCACATCTTCAACCGCGCAGGTGCGATACGGACCTTCAGGCGAAAAGTTCTTGGCGGCAACCACGTCAACAGGCAGCGGCAGCGTAGCACCCTTGGCCTTGAGCGTTTCCAGCACCTTCTTGCATTCGTCAACGAGTTCGGGCTCGGCAAGCGACTTGCCCACTTTGTAGCCGGCAGCCAACAAGAACGTGTTGGCAATACCACCGCCTACAATAAGCTGATCGACCTTCTGAGCGAGATTGTTGAGGATGGTGAGCTTGGTCGAAACCTTCGAACCGCCGACGATAGCCACCAAGGGATGCTCGGCCTGAGCCACAGCCTTGGTAAGCGCTTCGATTTCAGAAGCCATCAGGGGGCCGGCGCAAGCCACGGAAGCAAAACGGGCCACACCTTCGGTCGAGGCTTGTGCGCGGTGAGCCGTGCCGAAAGCGTCGTTCACATAGACATCACACAACGCGGCGTAGGCTTTGGCGAGTTCCTCGTTGTTCTTCTTTTCGCCCTTGTTGCAACGGCAGTTTTCAAGCATCACCACCTGGCCGGGCTTGATCTGCACGCCCTCTTCCAAATAACGGCGCGACAGCGTAATGGGCACACCCACGAGTTCGCTCATACGAACGGTGATGCCGGCCAGAGAATCTTCCGGACGGCATTCGCCTTCGGTGGGTCGACCCAAGTGACTCATCACCATAACAGCGGCGCCGGCGTCCAAAGCCAGGCGAATGGCAGGCACGCTGGCAATCAGTCGAGTTTCATCGGTGATGTTGCCCGCTTCGTCGCGCGGGGCATTCAAATCGGAACGGATCAGCACGCGCTTGCCGGCGAGAGCGCCTTGCTTGGCAAGCGATTCCAGGGTCAGGACTTGCATAACTCTGAGTCTCTATAGGAATTTTTAAAACCGGCTGCAGAAATATTTCCTGCAGCCGGTCTGTCGAACAAAAGTACTTCGATTACTTGGCAGCCATCATCGCGCAAGCCGTATCGAGCATGCGATGCGAGAAGCCCCATTCATTGTCGTACCAGCTCGTCACCTTCACCAGGCGACCGCCGGAGACCTTGGTGAGCGTTGCGTCAAAGGTCGAGCTGTGCGGATCGTGGTTGAAGTCAATCGACACGAGCGGCAGATCGTTGTAGCCGAGAACACCCTTGAGACGATCGGATTCGGCGGCGGCCTTCATGATGGCGTTGACTTCTTCAACCGTCGTATCGCGCTTGGCCGTGAAGGTCAGATCAACGAAGCTCACGTTGATCGTGGGCACGCGCACGGCAAAGCCGTCGAGCTTGCCGTTCAATTCCGGCAGCACAAGACCGACGGCGGCAGCCGCACCGGTCTTGGTCGGGATCATGGAGTGCGTAGCCGAACGGGCACGACGCATATCCTTGTGATAGACGTCGGTGAGCACCTGGTCATTGGTGTAGGAATGAATCGTGGTCATCAGACCGCGTTCGATACCAATGGCTTCATGCAACGGAGCCACGACCGGAGCCAAGCAGTTCGTCGTGCAGGAAGCGTTGGACACAACGGTCATGTCAGAGGTAAGAACATCGTCGTTGACGCCATACACAACAGTGGCGTCGGCATTCTTGCCGGGAGCCGAGATCAGAACCTTCTTGGCGCCCTGCTCAAGGTGCACCAGAGCCTTTTCCTTGCTCGTGAAGGCACCCGTGCATTCGAGCACCACATCCACGCCGTATTCACCCCACGGAATTTCACGCGGGTCGCGCGTCGAGAACATGCGGATGCGATCGCCGTTGACAATGAGCCATTCCGGGCCGTCGGTCGACACTTCGCCGTTAAAGCGACCGTGCACGGTGTCGTAGCGCAGCAAATGCGCATTGATTTCATCGGAACCGAGCGTGTTGACCGCCACGATTTCAACGTCGTGCTTTTTGCCGCTTTCGTAATGAGCGCGCAGAACATTGCGCCCGATGCGACCAAAGCCGTTGATTGCCACACGAATCGTCATTGGAATTCTCCTAACCTTTTTATTCAATTACTTGGCGATCAACGCCAAAACTTTTTGCACGCAATTTTCGGGCGTAAAGCCGAAATGCTTCCACAAAACCGATGCCGGTGCGGATTCACCGAAGGTATCGATGCCCAGAACGTCGCCGTTGCCGTGCAGATACTTGTACCAGAGAGCGGTCGTACCCGCTTCAACCGCCAAAATGGGCTTGTCGGACGGCAGAACCGCGTTGCGGTACTCGGTGTCCTGTCGGTCAAACACATCGCAGCAAGGCATTGAAACGACGCGGACCTGAATGTTCATGGCCGTCAAAAGAGCACGGGCCTTCATGGCAAGTTCCACTTCGGAACCCGTCGCCACGATCACCGCCTGCACCTTGTCGGCGCCGGCAGGCGCTTCGGCAGCAATGTACCCGCCCTTGGCGATGGCGTCGGCATCCACTTCGTCGCGTTCGACAAAAGCACAGTTCTGGCGCGTGAAGATCAAAGCCGCCGGGCCGTCGCGGCGCTCAAGCGCTGCCGACCAAGCCACCACGCTTTCGACCGTATCGGCAGGACGCCACACGTCGAGATTCGGAATGAGACGCAAGCTCGAAACATGTTCGATCGACTGATGTGTCGGACCGTCTTCGCCCAAGCCGATCGAATCGTGCGTGTAGACGAAGATCGAACGAAGCTTCATCAGTGCGGCCATGCGGATGGCGTTGCGGGCGTAGTCCGAGAATGTGAGGAACGTGCCGCTGTAGGGAATGAAGCCGCCATAAAGCGCAATGCCGTTTTGGATGGCGCTCATGCCGAACTCGCGAACGCCGTAGCTGATGTGGCGACCGCGCATATTGTCGTGCGTCAGACGCTCAACACCGGTCCAGTTGGTGAGATTGGAACCGGTCAGATCGGCCGAGCCGCCCAACAATTCGGGCAGCGTCGGTGCAAGAGCGTTGAGCGCCTTCTGGCTTGCTTTGCGGGTGGCCACCGTTTCGGCTGCGGAAGCCGCAGCACAAAGCGCGTTCATCACCGCTTCGTCAAAGCCTGCGGGCAGATCGCCGGCGAGACGGCGCTTGAATTCGGAGGCCAGTTCCGGATAAGCCTCTTCGTACTTGACAAAGAGTGCTTCCCATTCGCCCTGCATGCGGCGGCCGGCTTCGCGGGCATCCATGGCCGCATAAATTTCCTGCGGCACTTCAAAGGGAGGATAGTTCCAGCCGATGTTGGCGCGGGTGGCCGCGATTTCGTCGCCCCCGAGCGCTTCGCCGTGAGCCTTGGCCGTGCCGGCGCGATTAGGACTGCCCTGACCGATGACGGTGCGGCAGATGATCAGCGTGGGCTTGGCGGTTTCGGCTTCGGCCTGCGTCAGAGCAACATCCACTGCTTCGGCGTCATGGCCGTCAATCGGACCGATCACATTCCAACCGTATGCTTCAAAGCGGCCGCGTACGTCGTCGCCGTACCACCCCTTGATGTCACCGTCAATACTGATGCCGTTGTCGTCGTATATTGCAATGAGCTTGTTGAGTCCCCAGACGCCGGCAAGCGAACAGACTTCGTGGCTGATGCCTTCCATCATGCAGCCGTCGCCAAGGAAGCAATAGGTGCGGTTGTTGACGACTTCAAAGCCGTCCCGGTTGAATTCCGCCGCAAGCATTTTTTCGGCAAGCGCCATGCCGACGGCGTTGGCGATGCCCTGACCGAGCGGACCGGTCGTGGTTTCCACCCCCGGCGTAATGCCGACTTCGGGGTGTCCGGGCGTTTTGCTCCCGAGCTGGCGGAAATTCTTGATATCTTCGATGGAAACGTCATAGCCCGTCAAATGCAGCATCGAGTACTGCAACATGGAGCCGTGGCCGTTGGAAAGAATGAAGCGGTCGCGTGCAGGCCACTTGGGATCAGCCGGATTGTGACGCAGATGTCGCGTGAACAGCGTGACGGCGATGTCGGCCATGCCCATGGGCATGCCGGGGTGGCCGGACTTGGCGCGTTCAACCGCGTCCATGGAAAGAGCGCGGACAGCGGCGGCCATCGTCTTGGCGGAGACTGTTTCGGTCATTTTTATGTCGGGTAAAAAAATGCGAATGAAAGCGCTCCGAGACGCATCTCGGAGCTGTTTGTTGAAGTGGCCCGATTTTACCATGCGTGCGGACGTGGCCGCAGTTTTCGATTTTCACCTCCCGGATTCTCTTTGCTGTGCCCGCATATGCTTTTCTACAATTCGCAATATCGCTTCAATCAGACCATTTTGTTTCTTTCTTATGCCTCGTTTCTACTGCCCCGGAGCAACCTTCGTTCTTCATGAAAAATGTGTGTTGCCGGAAAAAGCTCGACACCATGCCGGCCGCGTACTGCGCATGAAGGCGGGCGAGACGGCCACGCTTTTCGACGGAAAAGGCATGGAGGCCTCGGGCCCCATCGCATTTGAAGGCAAAGACGGTTTTATTGTGGTTGAGAGCCTCACTCAATCAACCGTCGAAAGTCCGGTTCGCATGCGCCTTGTTCAAGCTCTGGTCAGCCCCGAAAAAACGGACTGGATCATTGAAAAGGCCGTTGAAACAGGCATCTCGGAAATCGTTTTGGTGCCAACTGCCCGCTCGGTCACGAAACTCACTGCCGAACGAGCAGCGAAACGACTAGCCAAATGCCTCGACATCGCCGCCGGAGCCGCCGAACAGTGCGGCCGCGCCGTGGTGCCGAGCATTTCCTTTATGCCTCTGGCTCAGGCTCTGGATTTGGAAGATGAAGCGCGCTTTATTCTCGCGCCGGGCGCGACTTCCGCTCCGAAACTTACGGAGCTTACCTCCTGCACCTTTGCCGTGGGGCCGGAAGGCGGCTTTGACGAAACGGAGATCACGCTGGCTTGCGAAAAAGGTTGGCAATGCGCTTTGATCGGTCCGCGTGTTCTGCGCACGGAAACCGCCGCCATCGTGTTTGCTTCGCTTGTCGGAGCGGCAAGCGGCGATTTGCGTATTGTTTGATATACCCCTATTGAGGCATGTTTTCCGTAACTTATTTGAGAAACGTGCAAAAAGAGGCCTTTGCTCACTCGTAAAACGTACAGACCTCGTCTACCTTTTCTATTTGTACCGCCATGTTTGAGCGAAAAGCCTCGCAAAAACTTCTCGCCTGGAAGAACAGAAGCAATCGGCAGACCGTGTTACTGATTGAAGGTGCACTGCAGGTCGGCAAACAAACGTTTACTCAAGAATTCGGACGCAATCATTACAAAACAACTCTGACGATCGACTTTGCCTCAGCGTCTGACGATCTGAAGACATTGTTTCTGGAACTGCGCACGGACCTCCGCAGGCTTTTCCTTGCGCACCTGCTCTGACAAATCAATTTTCGGCACTCTTGCGGCGGTGCACCCAAATCCAAACAACAAGTCCAAGCAAGAAAACAGGGAGACTCAGCCATTGGCCTCTGGAAAGGCCGAAAAGTCCCAGTCCGAGATAGCTGTCGGGTTCGCGGAAATATTCCACGATGAAACGTACCAGACCGTAGCCCATGCAAAAGAGCGAGCCAACGGCGCCGGCCACGCGCGGCTTGCTGGAAAACCACCACAGCACGGTGAAAAGAAGCGCCCCTTCCAGGAAAGCCTCATAGAGCTGCGAGGGGTGTCTTGGCACCAGTGTGCCGGAGTTCTTGAAAATCATCGCCCAAGGAACATCGGCCCCTGCCGCCCTGCCCCACAGCTCCCCGTTGATGAAGTTGCCGATGCGCCCGAACATCAATCCCAGCGGCACAAGCGGCGCCACAAAATCGGCCACATCAAGAAACGTTTTCCCCTTGATGCGGGCAAACGCACAGATCGCCAGGATGGAACCGATGATGCCGCCGTGCGCGCTCATACCGCCCTGCCACACCTTGAAGATATCCAAAGGATGCGACAGGTACCACTCAGGCTGGTAGAAAAAACAAAAACCCAAACGTCCGCCGAGAATGACCCCGAGCACGCCGTAAAAGAGAATGTCTTCCACATCGTTGGCGGTCATCTGACGCCACGGATCCTTCGCGCGCAACCGTCCCAACGCCCAGAAGAAGGCAAATCCTAAGAGATACATCAGACCGTACCAGTGCACGGCAAGGGGTCCGATCGAAAAAGCGATGGGATTGAATTCCGGCGCGAACATACGAGCAGAATGCGAATGTTAGAAATCAGAAGCGTTCGTTGTCTTTGAGATAACGCCATTTGCCGGGCGGCAAAGCCCCCAGGCGTACACGACCCACGCGTACGCGCTTTAGACGCAGCACTTTAAAGCCGACGGCAGCACACATACGGCGAATCTGGCGTTTCTTGCCTTCTTTTAGAACAAAACGAAGCTCATCGTCATTTAAAACTTCAACTTGAGCAGGCAACAGCGCTTTACCGTCAAGAGATAAACCGTGACGAAGAAGCGCCAACGTTTGCGCCGCAAACTTCGGTGCTTGACCGGACCGAGCATCGGCAACGCGCACGATGTACTCTTTTTCGATCGTGCTGTTTTCGCCGATGATGGCCTTGGCAACGCGTCCGTCCTGCGTAAGCACGAGAAGTCCCACGGAATCGATGTCCAGACGCCCTGCGGGAACCAGGCTTCTCAATTGGGCGCTGCTCCAGCGAAGCGTCGAATCGTCACCGGCCCAGCGATTTTCCGGCGTGATCAAAGTCTTGGCGGGTTTGTAGCCGTCTTCAGCCTGTCCGCTCACGTAACCGACAGGTTTGTTGAGAAGCACCGTCACCTGCTGCTTTTGGCTGTAGCTGGCCTGCGCCTTGAGTTCGATGCGCGCTCCGGGCCCTACCTTTTGCCCCAACTGCGCCACCTTGCCGTCGACCAGCACCCAGCCCTTTTCGATGAAGGCGTCCGCCTCGCGGCGACTTGCGAGCCCCAGTTCGCTCATGCGTTTGGACAAGCGAACAAGTTCCGGCGCACCTAACGATGCACCGGAACCTTCCTGAAAGCGAGCGGTCGGTTTACGGTTATTGCCCATCAGGCTTTGCTCGAAGCGTTAAGGCAGAATTCCATGATGCCTTTTTGAGCATGCAGGCGATTTTCCGCTTCGTCCCACACAACGGACTGCGGGCCGTCGATCACCTCGGCCGTCACCTCTTCGCCGCGATGCGCGGGCAGGCAGTGCATGAAGAGCGCACCGGGGTTGGCAGCCTCCATCACGGCGCTGTTGACCTGATAGTTGGCAAAGTCGCGACGGCGCTTTTCGTTTTCTTCTTCAAAGCCCATGGAGGTCCAGACGTCGGTTGTCACCAGATCGGCGCCCTTGGCAGCTTCGATCGGATCACGGTAAACGGTGTAGTAGTCGTCTCCTTCCGGGATCAGCGAAAGATCGAGCGGATAACCTTCGGGAATCGCCAGATTGATGTGAAAGCCCAGAATCTTGGCCGCTTCCAGCCACGAGTAGCTCATGTTGTTGGCGTCGCCCACCCAGCAGACCGTACGGCCTTCGATGGAACCCTTGTGTTCCATGAAGGTGAGAATATCGGTCATGATCTGTACGGGATGGTATTCATTGGTAAGACCGTTGATCACCGGCACGCAACTGTTCTTGGCAAAGGCTTCCAGACGATCCTGCCCGAAGGTGCGGATCATGACCAGGTCACACATGCGGCTTACGACGCGCGCAGTGTCTTCAATGGATTCCGAGCGGCCGAGCTGTGAGCCTTGGCTTGAGAGATGAATCACGTTGCCGCCCAGCTGATAGAAACCGGACTCAAAGGAGACGCGCGTGCGAGTGCTGGCCTTTTCAAAGATCATCACCAACACCTTGCCGCCGAAGGGAGCGTATGGCGTACCTGCCTTTTGCAGCGCTTTGATTTCCGCTGCGCGGCGCAACATCGTGTTGAGTTCGTCTTTAGTGAAATCTGCGAGCTTCAGAAAGTGTCGGATTGCCATTTTTGTCTCCCTATTTTTTTGTTCCGCGACGCAGCCTGTGCCGTGCCGCACAAATTGCTTCATTGTAGTCGGTTGGAAGTCTCCGCGAAACGAACACACCACAGAATTGCGTACCATCGGCACGACGGATTTGCGCAACTCTTCCAATCAATCCAACATATCGATCACTAGATTTTTGCGAATTTCGCTAGATTTTATGTGTTATGTTCGTTTTTCCCAAAGAAGCGTCTCAGACAGTTGAGATCGGATAACCGCTCCGATCAAGTTATTGACTCTACCGTCCATAACGATAGTTTTTTCCTTTTTTAGCGTTACTCTCAAAAAAATGAGCGTCACGGGTACCGTCAATTTTTGATATATTGCCCACGAACAAGGATGGCCACTGCTGGAGCCCCGAGTTCCTCCAGAGGCTATCCGCGCCGCCTGCAGACATTGTGTTTGCCGTGCGACCATCCGTGCCCCACAAGGGAGACGGCCCGTTTTTCCGTTTTGTTTCGCCTGCCAGTTTGCGAAGCTTCCGATTCGGTCGGCTCAGACCGAGGCATTTCACCTCACCGTACTTCGCCGCAGAGTTTCTCTGCAGCGCATCACCGACCGATTCCGGACACAAGCAGTCCCTGTGCCCGGTGTGTTTTTTACGCAGACTGACGCTGAGCGTTTAATTCATTATCAGAGAAAATCATGAGCGAATTCATCCTCACCGCGACCGATGCCAACTTTCAGGACACCGTGAAGAACGTGACCGACAAGCCCGTCTTCGTCGACTTCTGGGCCCCCTGGTGCGGCCCCTGCCGCATGCTCGCCCCGTCGCTTGACGCTGCCGCCGAACAGTTCAACGGCCGCGCCGTGATCGCCAAGTACAACGTGGACGAAAATTCCGCCATCGCCACCGAAAACAACATTCGCGGCATCCCGACGGTGCTCGTCTACAAGAACGGCGAAGTCGTCGGTCAGCACACCGGCGCCATGGGTAAGAGCGAGCTGATGTCCTTCATCGAGCAGTACCTTTAACCCGCAAATGCTGTAAACTGCGGCCCGTCTCGGGCGGCTTTCCGTTGCCGCCCGGCCGCAATTCTCTTTGCCCTCCGCCTTTGGCGGCGCATCGGGCGCAAAGCTGCCGATCATCCGGCGCCTTTTCCGTTCTTTTTTCAACCAACTTACAAACCGGCTCTTGTCCGCAAGAGCGTTTGTCTGCGCGCGTCTGCATGTGCGCGGTCAAACTATTTGAACATTCACTTCAAAATGCATCTCTCTGAGCTCAAAACACTGCACATCAGCCAGCTGCTTCAGATGGCTACCGAACTTGAGATCGACAATGCGCAGCGCATGCGCAAGCAGGAACTCATGTTCGCAATTCTCAAAAAGCGTGCCAAACAGGGCGAACAGATTTTCGGCGACGGCACGCTCGAAGTTTTGCCCGATGGTTTCGGCTTTTTGCGCAGCCCCGACACGAGCTACCTTGCGAGCACGGACGACATCTATATTTCGCCCTCGCAGATCCGCCGCTTCAACTTGCACACCGGCGACTCGATCGAAGGCGAAGTCCGTACACCCAAAGACAACGAGCGCTACTTTGCACTCGTCAAAGTCGATACGGTGAACGGCCTTCCGCCCGAACAGCTCAAGCACCGCATGCTCTTTGAAAATCTCACGCCGCTTTTCCCGACCGAGCCGTTGCGTCTGGAACGCAATATGCGCGGCGAAGAAAACGTAACGGGACGACTGATTGACATCATCGCTCCGATCGGCAAAGGTCAGCGCGGCCTGATCGTCGCCAGCCCCAAGACAGGTAAGACGATTCTGATGCAGTCCATTGCGCACGCCATCACCGCCAATCACCCCGATTGCGTTTTGATGGTGCTTCTCATTGACGAGCGACCCGAAGAAGTGACGGAAATGCAGCGCTCGGTCAAGGGTGAAGTCATTGCCTCCACATTCGACGAACCCGCCACGCGCCACGTGCAGGTGGCTGAAATGGTGATCGAAAAAGCCAAGCGTCTCGTCGAAAGCAAAAAAGACGTGGTGATTCTGCTCGACTCGATCACGCGTCTGGCCCGCGCCTACAACACTGTGGTGCCGAGTTCCGGCAAGGTGCTCACGGGCGGCGTAGACGCCAACGCACTGCAGCGTCCGAAGCGCTTCTTCGGTGCGGCCCGCAATGTGGAAGAAGGCGGCTCGCTCACCATTCTCGGCACGGCACTCGTCGACACCGGCAGCCGCATGGACGAAGTAATCTTTGAAGAATTCAAGGGCACCGGCAACTCCGAAATTGTGATGGAACGCCGTCTGGCTGAAAAACGCGTCTACCCGGCCATCAACATCAATCGCTCCGGCACACGACGCGAAGATTTGCTGATTCCCCCGGACAATCTTCAGAAGATTTGGATTCTGCGCAAGCTCCTCTTTGATATGGACGAAATCGAAGCCATGGAATTCCTGCTCGAAAAAATCCGCAACACGAAGAGCAACGCCGAATTCTTCGACATGATGCGCGGCGGCAGATAATTCTCTTGCTGCCGAGGCACTCAGAAATCCGCTTCTGACAAAACGAGTTCAGAAGCGGATTTTTGTCAAATGAAATTGAGTTCTTTCAGTTCAATGCTTCTTCCGAGATATGTTCCAAAATCATTTTGAAAAGGCATCTCAGGATCTTGTAAACGCCGAATCATCCGTCTGACATTTTCCTCACACACAATGAACGGCAAATCTCCTTTCTTATAGTCCGGAAAAATCTCAAGAAACAAAGGAAGGTATTCCTTTGCCGTCATTGGTTGTCGAAAATGGTTCTTTGCCTGACATATCTGTAGCCACGACTCGAAGATTTCGTTCTCACAATGCAATGTTAAGAAATCTTCAAAATTCATGGTCGAAAACAAAAAGTCTGGTATCCCCGCAGGTTTGTTGCGATAGTTCGTCTCGCTGTCTCGTTCGTTGCGCAAATATATGTCCCGATCAACCCAAATGAGAGGTCGTGCATTCTTATTCTTTCCCACTACAGCCTTGAACGTTTTCACAACCGACGAATAACATCCTTGTCCTGCAAGTTCAGGACGAAAAGCAGGTAACGGCCAAGCGTCGCTTCCTCGATACAAAATCCTATTTAAGGCCTGGACGTAGGCCTTCTCAGAGCTGCCTTCACAAACGATAATTTCAGTCCGCATACCGTCCTCTCCTACACGCACGGGAAAGGGATGCCTCCGAAATCCCCCCTCAAATAACGTCGGCGAAAATCCGATCCATTGCGTATCCCAGGCAGATCGACAAGCCTCATAACTCTAGTTCCGAAATACCCTACCTGATTAACGATAGCGACTTCTGATACTCCGAGAAAGTTCGCTGCCAAAAGATCTGTATTGTGAAGTGTGAAAACAATTTGCGCAGCGGTTTCATTGATCCGCTTCTCTTTGAAGAGCTTCACCAATTCCTGTAGCAAAAGGCTGTGTAGAGAATCGTCCAATTCATCAATCAAAACTGTTTTTCCAAGTCGAACAGCAGTAAGCAGGGCCCCCAGCATACCGATTAGCTGTTGTGTTCCCTCCGATTCGGATTGCAAATCAAACCAGATATGCTGACCTGACTCTGCTTTATGCAAAGTTTTCAGATGGTAGTCCTCGCTGGAATACCTAGAGGTTGTCCACGAACGGCGTCGCCAATGTAGGTCATTCTCATCACCTGCGCTTTTCTTTATGAGGTTCAAGCCCAGAATTCGTACGTCAAGCTTTTGTAGATACTTTGAAATCAACGCTAATGCCGCCTGTCGACGTTCCTCTGGCGCCCCCTCATAAGTCAACGCCAACATCTCAATGCCGTTGTAGTAATCAACATTGCGATCAACGAAAAGCAGATCCGATATCAAAAATTCGCGTGCCGACAGAACTTCTCTACTCAGCCCGGGTAACACTTCAGCAAATACTTGGACAAACGCATTGACCTGTTTGCCCGTGAGTAGATTGACACATCGCGTCTCAAACTGAGACAAGATATCAGCCATTTGCGGCTCAAAAGTCTCTTTCAAGACCTTAAGCTTCGAATTCTCCACTGAGAAAACTGTCACTCCGCAACAGTCCAATCTTTCGTTTGCGATACCGTCGGCAGAAATGCCCAAACTGTAAAAATATTGCTCTTCTCCTTTCCAGAAACGGAGTGCAATATAGGTAATATCCTCTTGCGTTGCAGAAATGCGATTGGGCTCGTACGCTGCAGGATGCCAACCATGCTTCACCACATCGTGCAGCACGCGTACAGCGCGAAGAATCGTCGTCTTCCCCGAGGCATTGGGACCGTAAATCGCAAGCACGGGACACATTCGAGAATTGGCACTTTTCCCCATCTGTATGAAAGAGAGCAATGGGTGATCTCGATAACCGTTAGGAGCCTTTCCCTCAGCAAAGTCAAGCTTTAGCTGAAGTTCTTTGATGCAAGACAGATTCCGAATTTCAACGCTTTGCAACATAACATTACCCAAATGACAGTGTAGGCGCTTCGCTCATCTTATCAAAATGAACGATTTTTCTGCACATCTACACTGCTAAATGACAATCAAAAGAAGTCGGAGCTATTTGACAGCCCAGGGACGTTAGTACTCAAGCCAATTCGGCGACACACTTGATTTTCTTAAAAAAATCGCGGATAATCGCGTCCTTTCCGTTTGGTACGTGGCGTGCATGCCCGGCGTAAGACCTCTCCTATAGAGGCGGCTGCGCAAGGCCCGCAGGGCGGCCGACAAAATCATTTTCGGAATTTATTTAAATGAAACCCAATATTCACCCCGAGTATCGTCCCGTCGCCTTCGTTGACCTCTCGATCAACAAGACCTTCATCATCTCCTCTGCTGTGCAGACCAAGGAAACCGTTGAAATCGACGGCGTGACCTACCCGCTCTTCAAGCTTGATACCAGCTCGGAAAGCCACCCCTTCTACACCGGCGCTCAGACCCGCATCGTCGAAGCCGGCCGTGTGGAAAAGTTCCGCGCCAAGTACGCTCACGTCACCAAGAGCGCCAAGTAATTCTTCGGCGAATCGTTCCGGAATCGATCAAAGCTCGGTTCCGGTTCTGCGAAGAACGATCAAGCTTGGAATCAAAAAAGCCCCGCTTCGTTCGGGGCTTTTTTGTGTTGTATCCGGTATTTTTCACGAAGACATCCCGGATCGATAAAATAGGTTAATTCAAGTCTCAACGGTCCCACGGATGCTCGATCTTAAGCCAACGCCCCTGAATGTCACGCAAGAAGCCGCACACAAGATGCCGCGGTTTCTTTTGCTTGCCCTTTTGACAATCTTTGTTCTCTCGGGGCTTTTCGGCCGCGACTTATGGTCTTCCGCCGAAAGTCGGCTGCTCGCCGAAGTTGTATCCATCGATTTCACGGACCCTGCAAGCTGGCTCTTTCCCTTTGCCTCCGGTGAAATCATCACCGAACAAGGCCCTTTGCCGGGGTGGATCGGTGCCATCTTCACCACCCTTTTCGGCGGGCTTGTGGGCGAACTGCGGGCCATGCGCCTGTCGTCCATTTTGTGGTTTGCCATCAGTACGTCCTGCATTTGGTACGGAACCTGGTTTTTGGCTCGCCGCCATGAGGCTCAGCCTGTTGAACAAGCATTTGCCCGTCAAGCACAATATCGGGACTTCGGCCGCCTGATGGCCGATGCCGCCACACTCTTTTTCATTTCGATTTTCGGCATCGTCGTCAAACAGCATGAAGCTGTTTTTGAAACGGCAGAACTCGCCTTTTCCTGCGCTGCCTTCTTTGGCTGCTGCTGGGCCCTTACCCGTCCTTACTGGGGTTCTGCGCTCGCTGGTTTTGCTTGCGGCGCCAGCATCCTTTGCTCCAATCTTCTCGTCGGTGCCACCGTTTTGGTCGGCTGTCTGATGTCCCATATCCTGGTGCGCGGCATCGGCGACACGAGTCGAAAGATTTTCACCACGATCGCAGTTGCCTTTGTTACTTTCGGCCTGTGGCCGTTGGTGTCCTATCTTCTTGCGGGGGTCGTCGCAGGCGACTACTTCAATCTGTGGGCGCAGCGCCAGATTCAAATCGTCGGGTTCTTTGACCCGCAGGAAATCCTGTGGTTCATCAAACATTTCATTTGGTATTTGTGCCCGGTCTGGCCGTTTGCATTCTGGGCGATCTGGATGTGGCGCAAGAACTTGACCGTCACGCACATTGCACTGCCGCTGAGCTTTTGCTTTGCCTGGTTCGTCGGCTTCATGCTGTCGTCCGACGTTGCAGCAGAAACGCTTCTTTCGGTCACGATCGCTCCTTTGTGCGTGCTTGCCACTTTCGGTTTGATGGCTTGCAATCGCAGCACCAAAAGCATGCTGGAGCTCTTTTCGGTGGCGGTTTTCACATTGGCGTTGGCAGGCGTCTGGGCTTACTTTATTGCCTGGACATTGGGCTTTCCGCCGAAGATGCACTGGTCGATTCTGCGTTTAACGGCTGACGAATCCGTCTCGCACGCGCACTGGGTCGCTGTGATTCTGGCTGCCGCCTTGCTCGCTTTCTGGCTTTATCTCTGCGTGCGCCGTCTTATGCGTCGTCCGATCCGTTTCTGGACAGGGCCCTGGTTGAGCGCATCCGGCATCACGGTGCTTTGGATCAGCGCCGTGTGCCTGTTCGGACCGGTTATCGACAGCAACCGTACTTTCGCCAACATCGCTCGCGAAATGACTCAGGAACTCAAAACCATGCACTTCGTGTCCGGAACAGACTGTGTGCTGGCGCAGACGCTTCCCTTGAGTGAACGCGCCGCCATCGAGTGGCACTCGGGCGTCACGCTCACGGCTTCCGAAGCAGCCTCCTGTCGCTTCATCATCTCGCATGTTTCGGCCAAGAGACAGGCTAAGAATCCAACGAAGGCGCCGGGCTTTGTGGTATTGAAGTCCTTCCGGCCTCGTTCGGATACGCGCTATCTGCTCGGGCCGGCCGGTCCCGTGCTTATCGAAAAGCAGTTCTAAAAAATAGTTTTGAGAATGTCGGGGCGGTTTGTGCAGATAGCATCCGCCCCGATTTTTATAAGTGCCTTCGCCTCTTCAACATCGTCCACCGTCCAGGCCATCACCCCCAAACCATGTTTATGCGCCGTCTCGATCATCTCGGGAGTGACCAAATCTTTGTGCGGATGAACCGTTCTCGCCTGAATCGCATTCGCTGCTGTAAGCCAATCGCACTCCGGCTCTTCAAACAAAAAGCCGCACGGCGTTTCAGGACTTCTTTTACGTAATTCAACCAAGCACTTTGTGGAAAAGCTTGACACCAAAAGCGGAACGTCCACCTTCGCCTTTCTCAAAAACACCGCGACACGTTCCGCAAGCTCAGCTTCTCGACCGGATACTGGCTTAAGTTCGACATTCATCGCCAATCTCAAGGTTGAACATACTTCAACTGCCTCCTGCAGAAAACAAACCTGAGCCGAGTCTTGCTGGGGCTGATGCGGATTTTTTACCCGAAGCAATTTCAGATCGGCAGAAGATAGTTCTCCAACGAAACCGATGCCGTCAATGACGCGCCCAAGCTCTAGATCGTGGCTCAACACGAGTACGCCGTCAGCCGTGAGCTGCACGTCAAACTCCACGGCTCTGCAGCCGAACTCTTTTGCCATCACGAACGCCGTAAGTGTGTTTTCCGGAGCCAAAAATCCCGCTCCGCGGTGCGCAACCAAGCTCGGCAATGGCCAGACCGAGCTTTGCAATACAGACACGCCTGCCATTTTTCTGCTCACAAAAGTTCTTTGGTTTTTCGCACAAGATAAAGCGGAATATTGGTTATCGAACCGTCTCTGCGATATCCGCACTTGGAAAAGCGTATTGCCTGTCGAGGTGCGTGCTCGGCAATGTAACGCTTAAACGACGGAGCCGATTTATCTTCACCAGCCTTGACTTCAACCGGGATGATTTCAGTCCCGTTCTGCAGAACAAAGTCGATTTCTCCGCGCTTGTCCGCGTAATAGCGAGGCGCAACGTCAAAATGACCTTGCAACTGCTGCAAAACATAGTTCTCAGTCAAAGGGCCTTTAAATTGATAGTCGCTTTTGAGCAAAATCGCCGAATTATCGATGCCGGCCATGCACTTCAGAAGTCCTGTGTCGAACAAAAAAAGCTTGAATTGATCCGACTTGTCAAATGCCGGTAGCGGATGCTCAGGCTTAGCCGTGTTGTAGATGCGGTTGAGCATGCCGGCAGAAACCAACCACTCGATGGCTTCCTCAAAATCTCTGGCTCTCGCGCCTTCACGCACGACACCGTACATAAACTTCTCATTGGCTTTGGCGAGCTGAGGCACAATGCTTCGGAAGACCTGCAAAATGCGACCGCTGTTGATTTTTCCGTTGTGCTTGGAGAAGTCATTCTCGTAAATTTCGATCAGTTCGCGTTGAATACGCAGCACTTTGTTCGGGTCCTTGTACTGCTTCCAAGATGCCACACACTCCGGCATACCGCCGATGATCAAATAATGGTTGAATGCTTCCAAAAGGCGTCGGTGAAAAAGTTCCTCGATTGTCTGATCTTTGCGAATGCTCCGATAGTAGACAAAGAGTTCCGGATCAGTGGCTTCCAGAAATTCGTCAAAATACAGCGGGTAGAGATCAAGCAGATTAACCATTCCGACCGGATAAGACTTGGGCTGAGCCAAAAGTGTTCCCAGAAGGCTCCCGGCGGCCATCACGTGATAGTCGTTTGCTTTTTCTTTGAAATATTTGAGCGCGTTAAGTGCTGCCGAACACTCCTGAATCTCGTCAAAAATGATGAGCGTGTCGCGCGGATAAATCTTTTCACCGGCAACCAATGACAACAATTCAACGATACGGTACGGATCTTTGTTCGCTTCGAAAACAGAAGCCAAGTTCACATCTTCGTCGAAATTAAAGTAGGCGACGCTCTTATAGCACTCTGCACCGAACTGCCGCATCAGCCACGTTTTGCCCACCTGACGCGCTCCGCGGATCACCAATGGTTTTCGGTCCGGACTTTCCTTCCAGACTGCCAAATCTTCAAACGCCGCACGCCGCATCGCATTTCTCCTTGATTTTCAAGGAATTTTACTTTGTTTTCCACATTTTTCCAGGATTTTTCGCACGCTTTTCACACATTTTTCCGCGAAAATCCATGCTTTGAAAACACATTTTTCCGCAAAAATGCCATTTCGCCACAGCGCGCGATAAAGTAGCAATGCCACGACTTATCTGAGTCCCATTCCGAACAAAGCAACAACATGGCCAACATTCAAACGATCGACATCCGCGGCGCACGCGTCCACAATCTCAAAGACATCAACGTGTCGGTGCCATTGCACCAAATTGTCGGCATCGCAGGCGTTTCGGGTTCAGGAAAATCGTCTCTTGCGCTTGGCGTTCTTTATGCAGAAGGCTCGCGCCGCTATCTCGATTCACTCTCAACCTACACGCGGCGCCGCATGACGATGGCTTCCAAAGCGACCGTCGACGAGGTTCTTCACGTCCCGGCAGCTCTTGCATTGCGTCAGCGCCCCGGCATTGCGGGCATCCGCAGCACGTTCGGCACCTCGACGGAATTGCTCAACAGCCTGCGCCTGATGTTCTCACGCTTGGCAAGTCACGTTTGTCCCAACGGTCACCATGTGCCGCCCTCCCTTATGGTGGCCGCTGAAAAAGAATTGGTCTGCCCGACCTGCGGAGCACGCTTTTACGGACCTTCGGCCGAAGACCTGTCGTTTAACGGAGCCGGCGCCTGTCCTTCCTGCAGCGGTACCGGCATTGTGCGTACGGTGGATCGCAGCACATTGGTTCCGGACGAGAACCTCACCATTGAAGAAGGCGCCGTTGTCGTTTGGGGTTCGCTCATGTGGTCGCTCATGGTCGACGTTTGCCGCGAAATGGGCGTGCGCACGAACGTGCCATTCAAGGATCTGACCGACAAGGAAAAGAAAATCGTCTTTGAGGGCCCCGCGGAGAAAAAGCACATCCTCTACAAAGGCGGCAAGAATTCCAATCCGGTCGAACTTGACTTCACGTACTTCAACGCGGTCTACACCGTTGAAAATGCGCTCGCCAAAGTCAAGGACGAGTCCGGCATGAAACGCGTGGCGAAATTTCTCAAAGAAGACGCCTGTCCGGACTGCGGCGGTACGCGTCTCTCGGAAAAAGCCCGCGCGCCGATTCTCAACGGCATCAACCTTGCACAGGCCTGCTGTAAGCCCTTATCCGAACTCATCGAATGGGTAAAAACCGTTCCCGCTTCCGTCCCCGACGAAATGCAACCGATGGCGCAGAGTATCTGCGAGTCGTTTTTGGAAAATGCCAAACGCTTGTGTGACCTGGGTTTGAGTTATTTGTCTTTGGATCGCGCAGCCTCCACCCTTTCAACGGGCGAACGTCAGCGCATGCAATTGGCGCGCGCTGTACGCAACCGCACCACCGGTGTCCTCTATGTTCTGGACGAACCCTCCATCGGTCTGCACCCGAGCAACATTGAGGGGCTTCTGGCCGTGATGAAAGATCTGGTCGCCGACGGCAACTCGGTTGTCTTTGTCGATCATGACGTGCAAATACTCTCCGCAGCCGATCATTTGATCGAAATGGGACCGGGCGCGGGTGCTGCAGGCGGCCGCCTCATCACACAAGGCAGCGTAGAGAAACTTGCGCATGATCCGGCTTCTTTCATCGGACCGTTTCTGGCAGGAAAAAGCGTTTGCGTTCGCACGCCGATATCGGAGTCCGACGTCTTTTCACTTGGGACCATTGACCTCAAGACCAAAGCGATTCACACGGTCAAGCCTCTGCACGTACAGATTCCCAAAGGGCGGCTTACCGTGGTCACCGGCGTTTCCGGTTCCGGTAAAACCACATTGGTGCTCGAAAGCCTGGTGCCCGCACTTTCGTCGCTCGTCAACAATCGTGCGTTACCCGAGCACGTCAAAAGCATTGAGGCTCCGGGCATTGCCGCGGTCAAGCTCATCGACGCCTCTCCGATCGGCATCAATGTGCGCTCCACCGTCGCCACCTATGCCAACGTACACGATGAGCTGCGCAAAGTTTTTGCCAAAACGCAGGACGCCAAAGACCAAGGATTTAAGGCGGGCGATTTTTCTTACAACACCGGCAAACTGCGCTGCTCGACCTGCGACGGCACAGGGGAAGTCAATCTGGACGTTCAATTTCTGCCCGACGTCAACATCGATTGTCCGGATTGCCGCGGCAGCCGCTACAGCCTGTTAGCACACCGTGTGGAGTTCGAAAACAAAAACGGAGAACTTCATACGCTGCCACAGCTGATGGCAATGGACATCAATACGGCGCTACACGCCTGCGCGGGACTCACCACCGTCTGCCGACGTCTTGAGACACTGGCTTCTCTCGGTCTCGGGTATTTGACACTCGGAGAAGCCACGCCGAACCTTTCAGGCGGCGAAGCGCAGCGCCTAAAGCTTGCAGGCGAAATGACGCGCGCTCAGAGCGATACGGTCTTCGTCTTTGACGAACCCACGATCGGACTGCACCCGCTTGACGTTGAAACATTGCTTGGCGTCATCAATCGCCTGATTGAAAACGGTGCAACGGTCGTAGTAATCGAACACGACTTGGACGTCATTCGCAACGCCGACTGGATCATTGACATGGGGCCTGAGGGCGGCGAGGCAGGCGGTCGCGTCGTGGCGGCCGGTTCCGCTGCGTCAATTAAGGCTTGCCCGGAGAGTCGTACAGGACATTATGTGTAATCAAGGGCTACGCTACTGGCGTCGCGAAGATATGTTTCCGTCGGCATTTTTAACATTCCGGCGGATCCTCGTTTTCGCACGCCAGACGCTCGTCAATACCTGATAGACAAAGATCCAGCGCGATAAAGAGACGGCAAAGCGTATCAACCCGAATATCGACTTTGCCGCGTTCGAAGTCGGACACCAGACGCTGCGTTACGCCTGCTTTTTGTGCAAGCTCGCTTTGCGTCATGCCCTTTCACAGCGTTTGGCTTTGAGCCACACCGAGACAGCCGGCGGAGTGCGCAGCATCATTGTCATCCTACTGGAAATTTCCATGGAAAACATACCTGATTCAGGTATTTCAGAAGATCTGCAAATTGGCTCTCTTGCAATTTTCTTTTTGCCCCCTAGATTTTGCTGTCGCTTTTCATCTGGTCAATAACCAAAACAAATACCGACGTAAGCATCAGTCCGATCCCCAAAATTGTCTTGCAGGTCGCTGGCTCATTTAACGCCAAAATTCCCAATAAAGCAGCGCCTAGCGGTTCAGCCAACGCGAGGGTAGCCCCGACTGGGGCACTTGTTGTTTTTAACCCCTCCACCGTAAACGTGAAAGCCAGCGCACAAGTCATAACTCCGAGGGCTATAGCAATGGCAAGACCGTGTAACGTAAACACCCATTGCACGGGAAAGAAGGCAAAAAATGGCAACAACCCGACCCCTACTATGCCAGTTATGATCATCATTGCTTCTTCTGCTGAGTGTTTCTCTGTCAGATGTTTGGACACGGAGATCTCAACGGAATAACAGGCTCCTGCCAATATCGGTAGCAGAACATCTTCAACTTCAAAGTTAGCACTCTCCATCGAATTGACCAGCACCAAACCGATGACGGCTATAACAGTAGAAACCACCCAAGCTTTCCCAGGCAGTTTTTTCTCTTGAAGCGCGTAAATAATGCCGCAAAAAAATGGCGTTACTCCAATAGAAACCACAGTCCCCACAGCAACGCCAACGAGCAGAACAGAGTTAAAAAAACTGATTTGATAAAGCCATAAAGCTAAGGCATAAATCAAGATATAGCGCCAAGACCATCCCCTAAATGAGATTCCTACTCGACGCCATTTAAGAAACAAATAGAGCGAGAACGCCCCCAAAAGCATGCGGCACCCAGCAACGACATACGGTGTCGCTCCCTCCGGCGCTAAAGCTTGCAGAAAACCGCTCGTAGAAAAGCACAAGGCACCAGTCAGGACAAGCAATGGGCCTCGAATCCCTGCCATTGAAATCTGCATGATTTTCAACTCGCTTCATCGAAAAGCCATGCTTCCGGCAAACGTTTCATACACCTGCCGGAAGCTTCTTCACCCTTTGAAGAAACTAGACCTTGCGGAAGTTCTGATATTTCTTAAAGAGTTCTTCCATCCGATCCGGATCGACAAGGTTCTTTACGTCAAAAAGCTCTTCAACGGCTTCTTCCGGCAACAGACCGCTTCGACGTGCCGCCTCTTTACAGGTAATGTTTTCATCAATAGCGGCATGCGCGATCTTAGTGCCCACTTCATAGCCAAAGAGAGTGCTTACCATTGTTGCCAATGATGTCGACATTTCTGTCATTTCCAGACAATGTTCGCGGTTGGCCGTAATGCCGGATACGCATTTGTCAACAAACACCTTCATGGAACGCGAGAGCAAATCGCAAGATTCGATAAAGCTTTTTACCGGGATGCCAGAACTTGTACCAAGTTCAAGCCAGCCGGAAAGAACCCCCATTACAAGGCCGGTATGGTTTGCACTCACGCGATCAGTGGTCAGGAAAACCATTTCTGGGATAACAGGATTCACCTTGCCCGGCATAATCGAACTACCCGGAGCAACAGCCGGCAGATTGATCTCACCAAACCCCGCACGAGGTCCGGATCCCAGCAAGCGAATATCCCTAGCCGCCTTCCAAACAAGAGTAGCCAGAGCCTGAACATGTGCATGCGCAATCACAAGGCCGTCGGTCGCCATCATGCCATCGAACAAGTCCTCTTCCGTTTCGATGGGACGTCCGCAAACTTCCGTCAGCTTCTTTGCAATCACCGCACGGAACCCCGGCAGACAACTCATCCCTGTGCCAACAGCCGTCCCACCTAGACAAGACTTGTTCCAGTGTTCACGCTCGATTTTGAGCCGTTTTTCCAGACGTCGAGCCGCATGCCCATAGGCACCGAATTCCTGCCCGAGCGTTAAAGGCACCGCATCCTGCAGACACGTGCGCCCCATCTTGATGACATCAGCAAACTCCTCGGCCTTTTTTTCGAAAGCTTCCGCAAAATAACCGGCCGCTTCGATGACCTTACCGAGCTCGTCATACACCACCATTTCCTTAGCTGTCGGAATCAGATCATTTGTCGACTGGCACATGTTTACGTGCGTATTGGGATGAATGGGGCCAGTTTTCGAACCAACCATTAGTTCGTTCGCTCGGTGTGCCACCACCTCGTTGACAATCATATTCGTAGGTGTGCCTGAACCGCGATAGATGTTGACGACAAACTCTCCTTTAAATTTGCCGTCGGCAACTTCTCGCGCAGCCATTTCAATGTACTTGGCCTTCTCAGAATCCAACGCTCCGATTTCGACGTTAGCCCGTGCACATGCAATTTTGCAAAGCGCCACGGCTCGGATATAACTGGGATAGTTATCCAGCGTCAGAGGTCCTACGTCAAAAGCTCGTCGATTCCGTTCACTCACAATGCCGTAGTAAGCATTTTCGGGGAGCTCAAGTTCACCCAAACCGTCATGCTCAATTCTCATACTCATTTGTCTCTCTCCGAATCAGTGCACTTTGCGTAAATTGCCAAATTTGCGGAACATTTCAATCGTTGCTTTACGGTTGGCAAGCTTGTTCACGTCAAAAAGTTCTTCAGCAACTTCCGGATCAATCAACCCTTCGCGCAAAGCTGCCTCCTTGCACGAAATTCCTTCGTTGTACGCCAGATGAGCGATACGCGTTCCTACCGGATAACCGTACAAAGCACTCACCATCGTGGCATTCGAAGTCGACATCTCTGCATTTCGTCGTGCCCGGTCGCGATTGATATCTATTCCCTTCAGGCAAAGATCGGTAAACAGTCGGAATCCTTTTTCGATCAGTTCAAGTGATTCCATGGCCCCCATAAAACTCGCACAGGTACTCGAACACAAATCCAAATCTGATTCGTTGATCGTCAGTGTTGCAACATGCTCATGACTGATCACTTGTTGCATGATTTGCAACAGGAGTTCGGGCATGTAGGGGTTGAGCTTGCCGGGCATGATGGAACTGCCCGGAGCAATTGACGGAAGGATAAATTCACCGATGCCGGTTCGCGGCCCCGAGCTGAAAACATACAAGTCGTTCCCAATTCGCCCGCCTGCACAAGCAATTGCTTTGAGGACACTCAAAAGGAACATCAGGCCGTCGTTATTGGCGGAGCCATCAAAAAGGGCGCTATCCTCGATCACCTCACCATCCATCTTGGCTTGGTGCATTTCGAATCCCACAATCTTGGAAAGATTCTTATAGACAAGTTCGTTGTACCCCGGCAATTCACCCATGCCTGTTCCCAATACCGTTGCACCTAGCACTGCCTCTTGATATTCAGGACGCAACTTTTCCAGACGCATGCGATTTCGCCGCATCATGCAGTGCCATCCACCAAACACCTGACCAAAAGTCATTGGTACGGCATCCTGCATACACGTGCGACCAAGTCGAACATCGTCCTTGAACTGAAGAGCTTTTGCTGCGAGCGCTTCCTCCATGTATTTCACTGCTTCGAGCGTCGAACCGATCATGCGATAGAGCACAATCGCCTCACAGGTCGGATATGTATCGTTGGAAGATTGACACATATTGACATGCGTATTAGGGTGAACCGCATCGTAGCCTTTGTGTCCCGTCAGGATCTCATTGGCTCGATTGGCAAGCACCTCATTGATGTTCATATTGACACCCGTACCATGGCTGCGCCAAACATTGACGGGGAACTGATCCGGGAACTTCCCCGCAATGACTTCGTCACAGGCCTGTGCAATGGCATCAGCCTTATCCGAATCCAAGGCTCCGATTTCCTTGTTGGTAACGGCACAAGCTTTCTTGATTTCTGCCATGGCACGAATCACGTGCGGCAATTCATTGAAAGTGTGATCGGTCACATCGTAATTGGCCGCACACCGTACGGTTTGAATACCGTAGTAAGCATTGTCGGGAACTGGCAATTCGCCTAAGGAATCTTTTTCCATTCTCATGATGGACTACTCCTCATTTAGAAAACGACGGAAGCAAGTACGAAACCGATAACCACAGAACTGATACAGGTCACAAAACCGGGACGCTGATAGCTGTGATTGAGTACCCATTTGCCGATACGAGTCGTACCGGATCGATCAAACGTCAGTGCGCTAATCGCAGAACCCGTGGCAGGGAAGAAGAACAGACCATTTACCGCAGGTGCCATCGCAACAAGAGCACTCACAGGCAATCCAAGTGAAGCACCGATCGGCATTAATGAAGAAGTGGTTGCACCTTGGCTAAGCAGCAAAGCACTCATGCCAAACAGAACAATGCCGAACAACCACGGATACGCCTGTACGGTCGACCCGAGCATGGCAATGAACTCTGCTTTGTGAGCTAAGAAGAACGTATCGGTCATCCATGCAATGCCGAAAATTGCAATCACGCCCGTCATGCCAGCGGTAAAGACGCCAGACTTGGCGATCTTGCCAGGAGCAACATTGCAGGTAACAACCATGATGAACGACGCCGCGAAAGCGATCATTTCGATGGCATGCGGAATTGATAGCGTGACCAATTTCCCATTGACCTGCCAGCTCGGCATAAGGCTCTTAAAGCTACCGAGCAATACGATCAGAAATACGGCAATGCCAAAAATCGTCACGGAAAGTTTGGCTTCGCGAGTGGGAACGTAAACCGGACGATTGGCCTCGTGCGTTAATTCTCCGCTGGCCAGACGACGCTGAAATTCCGGATCGTCAGCCAATTCACAACCGCGACGATACACACTCAGGGCACCCAACATGCACCCGACAAAAATGGCGGGAATAGCAACGGCCATAATCTGCCCGAGTGTGACACCATGGACAGCCAGAACCCCCAGCAAAGCAGCTGTCGAAGCTGAAACAGGAGACGCTGAAATACCGTGCTGGCTTGCGACCATTGCGATTGACATCGGTCGTTCCACACGAATGTTCGCTTCAAGAGCAACTTCCGAAATCACCGGATACACAGCCATTGCCACATAGCTGGTTCCCGTAAACATCGTAAAAACGAAAGTCACAATCGGCGCCATGATCGTGATGCGATCCGGGTGACTGCGAAGAATTTTTTCGGCTACAGCGACTAAAAGATCAAGACCGCCTGCACACTGCAACGTAGCCGCCATAGCGGAAACAGCCGTGATAATGAGCAGCACATTGACCGGAGGCGAACTCGGTCGTAATCCGAAAATAAAAACAAGCAAGCACAAGCCCACACCACCGGCAAAACCCATGGCAACGCCGTTTTTGCGCGCGCCAATCATGATGCAGGCCAGAATTATCAGAGATTCCAACCAAATCATAGTTTCTCTCCTTTGAGTCGGTATGCAGAATAGTTCACCAACTAAAAGTCACTGAACAACCCTCGCAACTCATCTTGAAGTTAAAAGAGATTTTTCTCTATCAACTTCTTTCGGAGAGAAATCTAATTATTCCCTTATGGAATAAAACAGCGCTATCAGTTACTACTCCCCCTTAACTAGCAGCTGTGTTTTCATCGGAAAAAGAAAAAAATGCAAGCGACCATGGGGCAATAGCCCTAAGCTGTGGCGCAATGTTGTCGCGAATAACGACACTGGCAGCTTCATGGCAGAGATCAACCGTTTTTTTATCTTCGCTCTGTCGGCAAATCATATAAATCCGCCGAACGAGTACCGGCTCCGGCATAGGTAAAGCAATGATTCCCTTGACAAGCTCCTTGAGCTGCATGAACGTCGAAGCGCGACAAATCGTCCAACCGACATTGTTTTTGACGAGTGAAGCCATGACGGTGTTGGAATCAACTTCTATGTAGTTCGGGAGATTGAGGTAGTTAGCCGACAGGTATCTCTCATTTAACCGTCCGCCGCCGCTGGCAAGATACCAGTGCAAAAATGGTTTGCCGCAAGTTTGCAAGTCCTGCCAACTCCAACTTGATCGACTTTGTGCAAGTTCCCGACTCATCATCAGAATGCTGGGTTCTTGAAAAAGAAATCGCCGATGCAGTTCACCGAACTCGTTAAATGGGTCGCTTGAGATAATGATGTCCAGTTTATGTTCCAATAACTGCCTCACCAGTTCATTAGACGTGAGCGTTACGTGCGTGATTTGTGAAAAATGCGGTGCCAGCCGAGTAATCATTTCGGGTGCCAGATCAACCGACATTGTTTCAATACTTCCGAATTTGAGTACCGGTTTGACGTAATACTGCACACGAAGTCGGGCGATGGTGTCTGAAATTTTCCCCGCATGATTCTTCATTTCAGAGTACAAAATTCGGGCAGAAGAAGTCGGACGAATCGGACGCTGACTGCGGTCAAACAACGTTATTCCCAGTGACTCTTCCAACTTCGAAATACGCTTGGAGACCGCCGGTTGATTGCAACCAACAATTTGAGCCGTTTTGGAAAAACTTCTGGTTTCGTACAGAAGCAGGAACATTCGAATGTCAAGGTCAAACACCTGATTAAAAATCAAATCCCCCTGGAAGGTGTCCATTTTCCTGCCTCCGCTTTTTGTGCTCACCACTCCAAGATTAGAACACAAATTCCTATTTCGACTCATGCACCGGTTCGCCAACCTTGCGAACCGTTTGTTCTCCCAGTAGCCATTTTCCGGTTTTCAGACGAACCACCGCTAGACTCAACAACGACAATGCCACGATACCAGCTCCGACATAGGCCACCGGCATGAATCCCGCCGCTTCGGAAACACGACTGCCGATGAAAGCTCCGCCGCCGATGCCGACATTGAAAATACCCGAATATAGAGATGCGGCCACGTCAGCCGCATCGGGAGCGACCGTGAGCAACACCGTCTGAAACGCCAAACAAACGGCCGTCATCGCAGCGCCCCAGCAAACGATCAACACCGTCAGGCTCACCGTATTGGCGGCACTCACAACAAGCAAAGCCAACGACGCGCAAACAATGACCATGGCGCCCAGAAGCGTCGTCTCACAGTGCTTGTCCACCGTTTTGGAGGCAACGACGGTTCCGATGATGCCCGCAATGCCGAAGACAAAAAGCATCGTGACGATCATGCCTTCGTCCAAACCGCCCGCAGTCGCCAAAATCGGGTTGAGGTACGAATAAGCCGTAAATTGCCCAAGTACCGTCACCACCGTCAGAAGATAGAGCTGCTGCAAACCCGGGCGCTTCAAGATCACAGGCAGACTCTTCAACGACCCTGCGTGTGTGGCTTCACAAACCGGCAGCACGAAGAAAATCACCACGAACACCAAGGCCGAGCCGATACCGATACCGATAATGAAAAACGACATATGCCATCCAAAGAGATGTCCAAGGTTGGTACCGATCGGAACACCCAACACTGTCGCCACAATCGTGCCGCCCATCACGGCGGCCAACCCAACGGCACGCTTGCCGTGCGGAGCCACACGGGCGGCAAGCGGCGTCATGATCGACCAGAAGATCGAGTGCGTGAGCGCCACGCCGACACGGGCGGCAAAAAGCGTTTCAAAGCTCTCGACCCAGGGCACCACGAAGTGACAAAGCGAAAAGACAAAGAGCAAAACCAACAGCAGTTTGCGCCGTTCAAATCGAGCCGTAACGATTGTGAGCGGCAGCGACATAACGGCCACCACAAACGCGTAACCCGTCAAAATAAGTCCGGTAAAGGGCACGGTCTCATGGAGACTCTTGGCAATATCGGGGAGTAACCCCACGGGCAGGAATTCGCTCGTGTTGAAAACAAAGGCGGCAAAGGCAAGCGCAATGATCGGAAGCCAGGCGCGAAAGCCCGTTTTGTGCAAGACCGGTGTCGACATAATTAACAAAAAATGCTATTCAATAGACGCGAAAAGGCTGCAGAACACTGAAAAATTCTGCAGCTCTTTTCAGAATAAAAAACGATCGGGTGCGCCTTCAGAGTGCGGCGAAGTTTTCCTTCAACGTGGCTTCAAAACGGACGAAGTCTTCTGCGTGCGTCGGATTCTTGATCACGTCGTTGGCCATGAAGGTCTTACCGATATTCTTCATGCCGATGAACTGGAAAGCCTTGTGCACGGGCAGCAACACGGCATCAATGCCGACGCCGCCGAAAAATTCCTTGGGATCGACAAAAGCGTTTAACGGCGCATTCCACGTGATGGAAAGCATGTACTTCTTGTCGGTGAGCACACCGCCGCGACCGTAGTTATGCGCTGGATCGGTACGGGTGCGTCCGTCGCCGCCCACGGAAAGACCGGCGCAAAACACTTCATCGATATATTGCTTGACTTGCCAAGGCGTTCCCATCCACCAAGCGGCAAAGGTCAGAATCACCGCATCGGCCGCCTTGAACTTATCGGCTTCCTCCGCGGCCTGCCATTTCCCATCCACGCGCGAGATCGTTACTTCATGCCCCATGGCAGTCAACGTTTTTTGCGCAAGTTCCGCATAGCTGTGATTGAGCGTTCCGCCCACACCGTGAAACGGCACGCCGCCGTCAACGATCAAAATTTTTGCCATTTTTGGCTCCCTGTTTTGTTCTTTTAGCCGGAGAAGTCTCCGAACACAATGCGTTTCAATTGCGCGAGCAACCCCGAAAACGTTCCGTCGGATCGTTTTTCCGCACCGGACAAACGGCGTCGACGCACGGTTTCGGTGAGTACGCCCACCACAGTGGCGTCTTCCGGGCTCACCAATCCGATGCTCGCATCGCTTTGCATCAGCGGCATTCCCACCCGTACGGGCAATCCCAGGATGTGGTGCGCCAGTTCGGCAATCCCCGGCATACGCGCCACGCCGCCCGTCAGAACGATGCCCGCCGAAGCCCTCAAGTTCCAACCGTCGGGACTGAGATACGTGCGGGCAATAACTTTAAACATTTCCGTGAGCCGCGACTCAACGGTCATCACAATTTTTTCGCACGAGCAGGAATCGGGCTCGCCGGTCGACTCTCTCATGTAACGTACCGTTTCATAAGCGTCTTCCTGACGCAACGGCCAGTGTCCGTATGTGAGCTTGATGTCTTCGGCGTCGCTCATGTTGCAGCCGAGCACCGCCGCAATGTCGCGCTGAATAGTATTGCCGCCCATGGCCGCAACGGCCGTGAATTCCACTTGCCCCTTTTCCCAGCAGGAGATGTCCGTGGTGCCCGCGCCGATGTCAAGCACCACGACGCCGAGCTCTTTGTCCGTGGGCGTGAGAACACCCGCGGCACTTGCCCAGGGCTGCAGTACCAGACCTTCGATATCCAGTCCCGCACGACGGATGCACTTCACCAGATTTTGCACAACACTGTCCGAACCGATCGCCAGATGCACGTGTGCCTTGATGACGCTTCCCACCATGCCGATCGGATCATCGATCATCACGTCGTCGTTGTCTAGCGTATAGCCCTTGACGACGTGCGAAACCAAGCGATCATCCTGACTCTGCCCTTCTACCTTGGGGTCAAAGGCCATCGCCAAACGCGTGACGCGCTTGACGGCCGCGCTGTCGACTTCGGCGTCGGGCAACACCAATTGCCCTACCTTATTGATGCTGTGCAGATGCTTGCCCGTCAAGGCCACCGAAACCGTGGTCACCTTGCGCCGCGATGTTTGTTCGGCTTCGGCTATGGCCGCACGGATCGATTCCACGGCAAGCTCCACGTCCTGCACACTGCCGTGCTGAATACCGAGCGAAGGCACCTTGCCGAAGCCCAATAGCGTTAACTCTCCTCCCTCGGAAGCGTCGGCCACGGCCACGGCAATCCTTTCCGAACCGATGTCAAGCGCGGCGACGGTTGAACTTTGCTGTACGGTTTCCATTTCGTTATTGGCCTCGAGCTTTCGAAGAACGGGAACGGTTTTTGGTCGACTTGCCGGCAGGTTCGCTTTGCGCAGCAGCGTAGGCTTGCGGCGGCAGCTGTGCGGCAAAAGCGTTTTTATAGCGCGCGTCAATGCGTTCCGGATAAGCCTTGAGCATCGCCACAACGCGATCCATGCTGTCCAACACCTGTCGCAGACGGTTGATCGGTCCGCCTTGTGTCAATGCGCGGCCGAGTTCAATTTCCATCGAATCAAACCGGGAGGACTCAAGCACCACCGACCAACTGCCTCTGAAGGTTACCTTAACGGCTTTGACACGTGCGTCAATACGCCTGGCCTCTTCATTAAAGCGCGGCAAATAGCGTACGGCCTGTTCGGCGTACTGAGGATCGCCGGAGAACGCCGGCAGTTGCAAAAGACGCTCGATGGGCTCGTCGTTACTGACGTACAAAACACCGTCTTCGCTCACCAGACGACCGTCCTCCCAAATCGCCACCGACTGATGCCGTTTGACCTCAATATAAAGTGAATCAGGCCACAGACGAGACACATAGGCCGACTTAATCCAGGTGATCCCCTCAACGGCACGCTTTACCGCACCGATATCGGCGGTAAAAATATTTCCTGACAAGGCCTCTTCAACCGTACGGGTCACTTCCTGCAAACCGCTCGCTTCCACCGGACCTCGCACTTCAATGGTCTTGATTTCCAGAAACGGCGAATGCAGAACACCCCAGACAAGGACTCCCGCCAGGGCGAGAACCGCAGCCAAGCCGCCAATGCGAACAAGCGATCGGGCCAGCTTCACGCGCCGCCCTCCCGATTAACGGCGAGCCGCGCCGTCGAGCGCGGCATGCGCGGCCAGCCACAGGCAAAGCTTCTGATAATCCATTCCGACGGCACGCGCGGCCATCGGCACGAGGCTGTGCGGCGTCATGCCGGGGCTTGAATTGAATTCCAGCAAAATAAAACTGCCGTCGTCGCGCATCATCGCATCGATACGCCCCCAGCCACGCGCTCCGATTGCCGCAAAGGCCGCTTCGCAAGCAGAAAGCACCTTGTTTGTCACGTCGGCGTCAAGTTGTGCCGGGCACTCGTATTTAACAACGTCACCGAAATACTTGTTCTGATAGTCGTAATTGCCTTCGGGCGCCTTGATTTCGATGATCGGCAAAGCCTTGCCGCCCAACACGGCAATCGTGAGTTCCCGCCCAAACCAACGCTCTTCGACGAGCACCTTGGCATCGAATCGAAGCGCCTCTGTCAGCGCCTGTCGGACTTCGTCAACCGTCGCACCCTTGAGCTTAAAAACCCCCACCGACGAGCCTTCGCCCGAAGGTTTCACAACAATGTCGCCCCCGAGTGTGTCCAGAATCTCCTGAGCCTGATCGGCGCTCGTAGCCACAAACCCTTTGGCAACGGGGATGCCCGACTGCGCCCAGACGCGGCGCGTCGTGTCCTTGTCCATCGTAAGCGCACTGGCACGCACACCCGCCCCCGTGTACGGGATTTGCAGGTATTCCAAAACACCCTGCACGCAGCCGTCTTCACCGAAGCGTCCGTGCAGTGAAATCACCGCTCGATCGTACTGTCCGCGCAGCGTCATGAGGTCGGTCTCAGCCGGATCAACTTTATGTGCGTCGCATCCTGCCTCCTGCAGGGCCTTGAGCACGCCCGAGCCACTTGAAAGCGACACCTTGCGTTCACTGCTAAAGCCCCCCATCAACACCGCAATGCGCCCCAAGGACTTGGGATCAATCGTTGCTGCGAAATCCATTCTTTTCATTCCTCTGCATTAGATGATTTTGCCCGAAAGCACCTGCGGCACGCGCGCCACATTGCCCGCCCCCATCGTGAGCACCACGTCTCCGTCCTCGACGATTGATCGGACGGCCTGCGGCATTTCCGAGGCGCTGTCGCAAAAGACCAAACCGTCACAACCGTTCAATCGCAACACGCGCGCAAGGTCGCGGCCGCCTGCGCCCGGAATGGGATCTTCACCGGCGGGATACACGTCGGCGAGCACCAAACGGTCCACCTGCGAGAGCACCTTGATGAAGTCTTCAAAACAGTCACGGGTGCGCGTGTAGCGATGCGGCTGGAAAGCCAACACCAAACGCTTTCCGGGCCAAGCGCCGCGTGCGGCGGCAATCGTCGCGGCCATCTCGTGCGGGTGATGGCCGTAGTCGTCGACAAGCGTAAACGTGCCCTTTTCCGGGTGTTCGGGATCAATCGGCACTTCGCCGTACTGAGCAAAGCGACGGCCCACGCCCGTGAATTCCGCAAGCGCACGCACAATGGCTTCGTCACTTACGCCCACGAGCGTGGCAATGGCCACAGCCGCCAACGAATTGACGACATTGTGCATGCCGGGCAAATTCAGAACCACAGGCAAGGGTTCATGGCCTTGTCGCAGAATCGTATAGCGCATGCGTGTGCCTTCGCTTCGCACGTCAATGGCGCGCACTTCGGCTTCCGGATTCAGACCGTAGGCCACCACCCGACGACTGATCATCGGCACGATCGATGCGACGTTCTTGTCATCGGTGCAAAGCACGGCGACACCGTAAAACGGCAAACGGCCGATAAAGTCAATGAAGGCCTTTTTAAGCCGCACGAAATCGTGCCCGTAGGTATCCATGTGATCCTGGTCGATGTTGGTGACCGCGGCAATCACGGGCGACAAATTCAGAAAACTCGCGTCCGACTCGTCGGCTTCGGCCACAATGTACTCACCCGTGCCCAGTTTGGCGTTGGCGCCGGAACTGTTCAAGCGTCCGCCGATCACGTAAGTGGGATCGAGCCCATCGGCGGCAAGCATTGCGGTGGTCAGCGACGTCGTCGTGGTTTTTCCGTGCGTACCCGCAATCGCGATGCCGCGGCGCAACCGCATGAGTTCGGCAAGCATCACCGCTCGCGGCACCACGGGAATATTGGCCCGGCGCGCCGCCTGCACTTCGGGATTGCCTTCGTGCACAGCCGAAGAAACCACCAGGCAGTCGGCCCCGTCAATGTTTTCCTTGCAGTGTCCCTGATAAATCGTGGCGCCCAAATGCTGCAGACGTTCCGTCACGGGACTTTGCGACAAATCCGAGCCGCTGACCGTATAACCGAGATTCAAAAGCACTTCGGCAATGCCGCACATACCCGTGCCGCCGATGCCCACGAAGTGAATGTGCTTGACTACAAACTTCATTTTTCTTTTCTCCGGAAGGCTTTATCGGGCTGCTTCTTCGATCATGTCGCACACGGCGTTGACGGCGTTGGCGCGCGCCAGGCTTCTGGCGTTGTGCGCGAGCTGCAGGATACGGTCGCGCTTTAAGCCCATCAATACGCCAAAGAGATGTTCCTTGGTAAGCTGGGACTGCTCAAGCAAGACAGCCGCGTCGTGACCGGCCATGTAGCGAGCGTTGCCGAGCTGGTGCTGCGTAGTCTTCACGACAAAGGGCACCAAAATGGATGCAACGCCCGCGGCACAGATTTCACTCACGGTCATGGCGCCCGAGCGGCAGATCACCACGTCGCTTTCACGGTAGGCCTTGTCCATATCGTGAATGAATTCCACGACCTCGGCTTGGATACCCAGCTGTTCGTAGCGCGCCTTGACCGCTTCGACATTGCCCTTACCGGTCTGATGCAACACGATCGGGCGCTTGTCTTCGTCAAACATTGCCAACGCCTCGGGCACCGTTTCATTCAAAACCTTGGCGCCGAGACTGCCGCCGAATACCAAGAGCTTCATCGGTCCGGTACGTTCGCTTAGGCGCTCTTCCGGCGCGGGCAGCGCCTCGATTTCGACTCGCACGGGGTTGCCCGTAATGCGCCCTTTCTCGTTGGCGGCGCTGCGAGCACTGCCGGCAAAGCCGCAGGCCACGAGCTTGGCCTTATCGAGCACGATCTTGGAGCTCATCAAAATGTCGGCATCGCAGTTCATCAGCACGATCGGCGTCTTGACGCTGTCGGCTCCCTTGCAAACCGGCACGGCAATGTAGCCGCCGGTGGTAAAAAGCACATCCGGCCGCACCCGAGCAAAAAATTTCTTGGCGGCAAACGTGGACTTCACGAGCTTGACGGCCCCCGAAATCAAACCGCTCAAGCCGCGGCCCCGCATCCCTCGGAAATCAAGACCGGTAAATTCGATGCCGTCTCGCCCGACCAAACCGCTCTCCATGCCGGTCTGCGTACCGATCCACTGAACGTCCCAACCGCGACGGCGCATTTCACGGGCCACTGCCAGTCCCGGCATCACATGCCCGCCGGTACCGGCCGCCGCAATCACTAATTTCTTCCCGCTCATTTTTCTTTCACTCGTTTCAACTGAAAATTTCTGTCTCTGAAAGCGTTTTCACTAAACCTTACCGCCGCGCATGAGGATACGGTTTTCTCGGTCCACTCGCAAAAGCAGGCCCACGGCCGCAAGCGTAAAGAGCAGCGACGAGCCGCCGTAGCTCATTAAGGGAAGCGTCAGTCCCTTGGTCGGCAGCAGCCCCGTTGCAACGCCCGCATTGATCACCACCTGAATACCGATCCAAATCCCCACGCCTTCGGCCACAAGACCGGAAAAAACGCGATCGAGCTTGATGGCCTGCCGCCCGATGGCAAAGGCGCGGCGCACAAAGCCGTAATAGCCGATGAGAACGGCCGTTACACCCACAAAACCCAGCTCCTCGCCTAATACGGCCAAAATGAAGTCGGTGTGCGCTTCCGGCAGATAATGAAGTTTTTCAACGGATGCTCCCAACCCCACCCCAAGGAGTTCTCCGCGACCGAAAGCAATCAGCGAATGGCTCAGCTGATAGGCCTTGTTAAGGGCATAGTCGCTGCTCCACGGATCGAGATACGCCATCACACGCTGCACGCGCCAGGGCGAGTCGTAAATCATCAGCGCCACCACAACCACCACAGCAATGGAAACCACCACAAAGATGCGCAGATTAAGGCCGCCGAGAAAGAGCACGCCCATGGCGATCGCCACAGTTACCATGATGGCACCCAGGTCAGGCTGCAAACTGATGAGACCCGCCACCAAACACATCACAAGCGCCATGGGACCAAGACCTCGGCTGAAGGAATGCATGTAGTCCTGACGGCGCACGGTAAAGGCGGCGGCGCCGAGCAGAATCGCGAACTTGGCAAATTCGGTGACCTGCAGATTCATGAGCCCCAGATTGATCCAGCGTCTCGAGCCGTTTACCGACTTGCCGACGCCAGGCACAAGCACCAAAACGAGAAAAAGAACGGCTGCAGCCATAAGCCACGGCGCAAGCTTGTACCACACGCGCATCGGCACGCGACAAACGACGTAGGCCGCGGCAATGCCCAATGCAATTGAACTCAGATGGCGCAACAAAAAGTGGTACTGGGTCGTGCTGTAGCGAGGACTGTCGGCAAGTGAGATCGATGCCGAATACACCATCAGTGCGCCCGTCGCCAACAGCGCCAACGTGATAAAGACCACGGCGGGATCGTAGCCGTCGGCTCGCATGCTCGTTGTGCGGCCTCTGAGAACCGGCTCATCTGCCCAAGCGCGATAGACGGGCGCCTGCGGGGTTTCTTTACGAGAAAAAAGCCCCATCAGTCAACCTCCTCAGACTTGCCGGAGACGCTTGCCGCAATCTCTTTGGCTTTGGCTACAAAGCGAGCGCTGCGCTCGGCATAGTTGGCAAACATATCCCAGCTCGCGCAGGCGGGCGAGAGCAACACAACGCCGCCTTTGACAGCGTGGTCGAAAGCCATCTGCACAGCCGCTTCAAAATCGGTGCCGGCCTTTTCAAGACAGATTCCGCTTGAGGCAATGCCCGCTTCGATCTTGTCGGCGTCCCGCCCGATCAGCACGGCATAGTCGGCATAGTCGGCCAAAGCCTGCGCCAAAGGAGAAAAGTCCTGCCCCTTGCCGTCGCCGCCGAGAATGATGCTCACACGGCGGCCGGATTTACCCAGGCCTTCGAGCGCAGCCTTGACGGCGCCGACATTGGTGCCTTTGCTGTCGTCGATGAATTCGATGTCGTTGACCGACAGCACGGGCTGAACGCGGTGCGCCTCGCCTTCGTAGTTTTTGAGAACTTGCAGGGCCGGTCCCAAGGGAAGTCCCACGGCGTCAATCAACGCCAAAGCCGCCAGAGCATTCATGGCGTTGTGGCGCCCCCGGATGCGAAGCGCTTCAACAGGCATCAAAAGTTCTTGCGTGGGCGTCTCGCCAAAAAGGGCCGCTTGTTTTTGTGTTTTCCAGGAAACAGCAGGACGAGGTCGGCGGGCAAGCCACTCGACACCCTCTTCGGTCACAATGCCGTACTCGCCTTCTTTTTCAGGAGCCGAATCCCCGAAGGTGAGGGACATGGCCGGTTCAAACGCGCGCAGGGTGGCAGCGTCGTCGCGATTGAGCACCCGAACGGTTTTTTCAGAAAAGATTCTGTTTTTCGCGGCTTCGTAAGCGGCCATCGAACCGTGCCAGTCCACGTGATCTTCGGTGAGGTTCAAAAAAGCGGCGGCAGTGCAATTCAGGCTCGTTGTGGTCTGCAGCTGAAAACTCGAAAGCTCCAGCACCCACACTTCAGGCAGCGTATTGTCCTGCAAATGACGGTCAAGCTCCATCAGAGCGCTCGGACCGATATTGCCCGCCACCACGGTAGAGCGGCTTGCTGCCGCCATTTTGCTCGTCAAAACGGTCGTCGTCGTTTTTCCGTTGGTGCCCGTGATGCCGATCACGACGGGCTTGTAGGCACGGTATTTTTCCAGACGCTTGAGTTCTCGCGCGAAAAGCTCGATTTCGCCCACAACCTCAGCGCCCTGTTCCTGCGCAGCGGTCACAAGCGCAGCCGCCTTGGAAAATTCGGGCGACAGACCGGGGCTGAGCACCAGAAGATCTATGCCATCGGATAAGAGCGAAACGTTAAAGTCCGAGCAAACGAACTGCGGTTTGGATGCATCGGATTCAAAGAGCTTCAGACCGGACGGATTGGCGGCTGTATCGACAATCGTGGTCTGCCAGCCGCGGGAATGCAAAAACCGAGCCGCCGCGGCCCCTGACGTGCCGCATCCGAGCACCAACGCCTTACGTCCGTTTTCCAAGCGAATATGCGCCACAGCTTCCTCTCTTTTACACAAACGCGCCGTTGCCCGTGTCGGCCGACGGCGCGTACGCTTGTCTTTAACCGTCTGATTGATCAGCGAATTTTAAGGGTAGACAGACCGATGAGCACCAGGACAAACGTGATGATCCAAAACCGCACCACCACCTGCGTCTCCTTCCAGCCTTTGAGCTCGAAGTGATGGTGAATCGGCGCCATCAGGAAGACACGTTTGCCGTGCGTCAGACGGAAGTAGGTCGTCTGAATCATCACCGAGAGCGTTTCGACCACAAAGATGCCGCCCATGATGGCCAGAACAATTTCCTGACGCGTGATCACCGCGATGGTTCCCAAGGCTCCGCCCAAGGCCAAAGCACCCACGTCGCCCATGAAGACCTGCGCGGGATAGCAGTTAAACCATAAAAACGCGAGTCCGGCTCCCGCGAGCGCCGCGCAAACCACCACGAGTTCGCCCGCACCGCGAATGTATTCAAAATAGAGATACTGCGCGTAGTCGGGGCGCCCCACCACGTAGGCAAAGATGCCCAGTGCAGACCCCACCATCACGCAAGGCAAAATCGCCAGACCGTCCAGACCGTCGGTGAGATTGACCGCATTGGAAGTGCCCACGATCACAATGTAGGTGAAAATCACGAAACCGAAGACGCCGAAGGGAAACGCGATTTGTTTGAAAAACGGCACCGTGAGCCACAGCTTGCCCGGAGAGCTGAACGTAAAGCCGCTTTTGATCCACGCCCAAATGGCCGACCAGACGCCGGCCTCTTCCGGCATCGAAAGTGTGAAGGCCAGATAGACGGCCGCAATCAGACCGATCAAGCTTTGCCAGGCGAATTTTTCACGCGCGCTCATGCCCTCGGGATTGTGATGCACAACCTTGCGATAGTCGTCGGTCCAACCGATTGCACCGTAACCGAGCGTCACGAACAACACCACCCACACGAAGCGATTGGACAGATCCATCCAAAGCAAGGTGGAAATGCCGATCGAAACCAAAATCAGGGCGCCGCCCATCGTCGGCGTGCCGTCTTTGACCAGATGACTTTTGGGACCGTACCCGCGCACGGCTTGGCCGATTTTCATGGCCTTCAGACGAGCGATCACCGCCGGTCCTGCGGCAAACCCGATCGCCATAGCGGTAAGCGCGGCCAGCACCGCCCTTAAACTCAAATAGTTAAAGACGGAAAAAAATCGAATGTCTTCGGATAGCCACTGAAAAATATACAAAAGCATCGGGATCAACCTGTGCGGGAATAAAGTCTCTCTAGGCCCCGCTTCGCCTCAAAAAAGTTCGAATTGTACTGCCGCACGTACTTGACAAGCGCAACACGCTAGGCCTTGCCGGGATCTTTCAAAAGACTTTCCACCACGCGATCCAAACGCTGCGAACGGCTTGCTTTTACAAGGACGCTTGCAGGCGTGCGCACCGCTTCGCGTACGGCCCGAAGCAACATGTCCGTGGCTTCGTAGTGGCGGGCGGCCGCTCCGAAGGCCTGCACGGCGTAAACCATATCCGGGCCCGTAGCCAAGAGTTTGTCGATACCCTTTTGTTTGGCATATCGTCCGATTTCGGCGTGAAAGGCCGCATGCTGCTCTCCAGTTTCTGCCATGTCGCCGGCAACAAGCACGCGCGGCGCGGGCTGAGCGGCCAACACGTCGATGGCCGCACGCATACTGTCGGGATTGGCGTTATAAGAGTCGTCAATCAAGAGTGCACCGCCGGCGAGCTGATGGCGACGACCGCGTCCGGGCAACGCCTCAAAGCGAGCCAAACCGCGCGCCACCGCTTCGGGTGTTACGCCGGCGGCAAGTGCAGCGGCAGCCGCAGCCGCAGCATCGTGCTCGGCGTGCTTGCCACCGATGGCAAGCGTCGTTTCAATTCGCATGTTTTTGCCGCTGATCACGACCTTGTCGCCTTCGCGGCGCGTTGTCAGATTGGCCGTGGCGCTTGCACCTTCGCAATAACGCGTGATCCTGCAGCCTCGGGCTCGGGCATAGTCAAGCCACAACGGCAAACAAGGATCTTTCTGCGGCAGCACAACCGTCCCCTTGGCTGACAATGCCACGATCGCAAAAGCGTTTTCGCGGGCCGAGGCCTCGACGCCGTCCAAAAATTCCTGATGCTCGCGCTGCGCATTGGTAATCACCGTTACCGTCGGTCGAATCCAGCTCACGAGCTTGGCCATTTCTCCCGGGTGACTGATCCCCGCTTCGATCACGGCAATCTTCGTTTCGCGATCAAACCGCAACAGCATCATCGGTACGCCGATGTGGTTGTTGTAATTCTTTTCTGTTGCCACAACGCGCGATTCACCGACAAAAGAGCGAAGAATCGAAGCGATCATCTGCGTGGTGGTGGTTTTTCCGTTGCTGCCGACAACGCAAATCACCGGCACGGCAAACTGGCTGCGCCAGGCTCGCGCCAAGGCACCCAATGCCTCTTGAGTATCACGCACAATGATCTGCGGGCAACTTGCCCCCGTGTCGCGCTCGACAACCACGACGCTTGCGCCGTCTCGCGCCGCCTGCGCCGCATAGTCATGTCCGTCGAAGCGCTCACCCTTGAGCGCAACAAAAACACTCCCCTGTCGCACCTGTCGCGAATCGGTGCACACCGGACCCAAATCAGCCCCTGTGGTGTTGCCGAGCGTGCGCACAATGACTCCTGCGAGCGCATGCTCGAGCGTGCTCATTGTCCAAGTGTTCTTTCCAACCATCTTCGTCTTCAGTTTTTCTGTGCCAGACGCGTGTACCGTTCATTAAAGGCTTCGCGCGCCGTTTCCAAATCGTCGAAAGGATGCCGTACGCCGGCGATTTCCTGATAATCCTCGTGCCCCTTGCCGGCAATCAAAATCACGTCGTGATCCTGCGCCGAGCAGATGCTCTCCACAATGGCCGTACGGCGATCAAGTTCCACACGCACCGTGTCTTTGCGTTCGACAGGCACCCCTGCAGCAATCGCTTGCGCAATGCTCGCCGGTTCTTCCGTTCGCGGATTGTCGCTCGTGATCACACAAGCGTCGGCAAGCCTTGAGGCCACCTCCCCCATGATGGGACGTTTGCCCGTGTCGCGATCGCCGCCGGCGCCGAACACGCAAATCAACTTTCCGCCTCGGCTCTCAGCCGTCTCTCGCAATGCACCGAGCACCTTTTCCAAAGCATCGGGCGTATGCGCGTAATCCACCACCGCAAGCGGCGATTGAGGCCGCGTTACGCTTTGCAGTCTTCCCGCCGGCGCATGCAGCGTTTCGATCGCGCGGCAGATAGCTTCTGCCTCAAACCCGAGACTCAAAGCGGCTCCCGCCGCTTCCAAGAGGTTACTCACGTTAAACCGCCCGAAGACCTGCGTGCGAACCTCATGGTTCTCGTTCTGCCAACGCAGCGTAAAGCGCATGCCGCTTTCGTCGTGCATGATGTCGCCGGCGGTGAGCATTTCGCAACCCTCGACGACACAGTCTTCGTACAAACTCGTTGCGATCGTGCGCACGCCACGCTCCAGCGTACGGACAATAAAGCGACGCCCTGCCGCGTCGTCGGCGTTGATAACGGCGGTCTTTAACTGCGGCCAATCAAAAAGCAACGCCTTGGCCTCTTCATAGGCCTGCGTCGTCTTGTGATAATCCAAATGGTCGCGCGTCAGATTCGTAAACACGGCCGTTTCAATTGCCGTGCCGTCAAGTCGATGCCGCACAAGCCCGATGGAGCTAGCCTCCAGAGCAAAGGCCTGCGCGTGCCGTTGCTTGAGTTTTTTAAACGTGAGCTGAAGCGTCGCCGCATCGGGCGTTGTCAGTCCCGCCTCTTCAATCTGTTTGCCGTCGAGAAAAGTGCCGACGGTTCCGATGGCAGCCGTACTCATGCCCAAACGCGAAAGCAATGCCGCCACCCAATGGCTGGTACTCGTTTTACCGTTGGTACCCGTGATGGCAATGCCGTGCATGGCCTTTGAGGGCTCTCCGTAGTAAAGCGAAGCAATCGGGCCCAACTGACCGTGCAAGTCAGGCACTTCGGCATAAGAAAGTCCGGCGCATTTACTCTGCGCATCTTCTCTGTTTTCGCACACGATGCAGCTCGCACGCCGCGCGACCGCCACAGGAACAAAACTCAAACCGTCGGCCTTGGCACCTTTGAGAGCCACGAACACGTCGCCCGGCTCAAGCTTTCTCGAGTCCAGACAAAGGCGCGCCTCGTCACCCGCCGTGTAGTGAAGCCACTGCGCACAGGACGGCGCCGATACACACTCAGTCATTTCTCTGGCCTCGTACCAAAATGCCCGGCGCAGCACCAAAACCTGCCGCATCCGGATGCACGCCGATTAAACGAAGGGCACCTGCCGTCACTTCGTTAAAGACAGGAGCAGCCACGGCGCCGCCGTAGTAGCTGCCGCGCGTGGGTTCGTCAATCATCACCGCCACGATAAGCCGCGGCTGACCGGCCGGCGCCATGCCCACGAAACTGGCGACATACTTGTCAACGTACTGACCGTTTTCAATTTTGTTGGCCGTACCGGTTTTGCCCGCTACCGTATAACCCTGCACATTGACGCGTCGGGCAGTGCCGGCCTGGACGGTTTCAGCCATCATGGCGCGCATTTGCCGCGCGACTTCCGGTCGGAAAATCTGTGTACCCACCGCTTCCTTGCTGGTGCGACGGAACGTTAGATCAATCACGTCGCCGTTGCGCGCAAGCGCCGTGTAAGCACGAACCAGCTGCATGAGCGAAACCGAAATGCCGTGGCCGTAACTGATGGTGGCCTGCTCGATCGGGCGCCAGCTCTTGGCAGGACGCAGTCGACCGCCTGTGGCGCCGGGAAAGCCCGTTTGCGGCGGCGTACCAAAGCCCAAATCGTTGTACATCTGCCAGAGCGTCTGCGGCTGCATTTCAAGCGCAATCTTCGACGTGCCGATGTTGGAGGACTTGGAGACAACTTGGCTCACCGTAATCATGCCGAAATCGTGCGTATCGCCGATTGTTCTGTCGCCGATCGTGAGTTTTCCGGGCGCTGTTTGCACCAGCGTATCAGGGCGCACGATCCCAAGGTCAAGCGCCTTGGCAATCGCAAAGGGTTTCATCGTGGAGCCGGGCTCAAACGTGTCGGTCAGTACGCGGTTGCGGATATTTTCCATGCGCACAAAACGCCGAGCATTGGGGTCGTACGTCGGCCAATTGCTCATCGCAAGAATTTCACCGGTTCGCACATCCACGACAACCACGGCGCCGGCTTTGGCCTGATGGCGCTCAACCGCGCTTTGAAGCGCTTTATGGGCAATGAACTGCAGTCGCGAATCAATCGAGAGCACCACATCGGTGCCGACTTCACCCTCTTTGACCCAGACGTCTTCGACAATACGGCCCAAACGGTCGCGAATGACACGACGGGAACCCTGCTTGCCGGAAAGAATCTCGTTGTTGGCAAGCTCCACCCCTTCTCGACCGTTGTTGTCCGAGTCGGTGAAGCCCACCACGTGCGCCGAAATCGGACCGTCGGGATAGTTGCGCCGCACCTCGTTGTTGACGTGAATGCCGGGCAATTGCAGGGCGCGCACCGCTTCTCCCTTTTCCACTTCGATCTGACGGTCGATGTAAACGAAGCTCTTATTCTTGCGGGCTTCAATGCGCCCGCGAATCTCGGCTCCGGACTCTCCCAAGAGAGCCCCCAGCTGATCGAACTGCGCTGCCGTGAGTTTTAAAGCTTCCTCGGGTTCGGCCCACACACTGCGCGCCGGAATGGTCGAAGCAAGGACCACGCCGTTGCGATCGAAAATTTGACCGCGCTGCGCAGGCACCGGAAGCGTGCGGGCGTAACGCGCTTCGCCTTGCTTTTGCAAAAAGGCCGTCGAGATGCCGCACTGCAGCCAGAACGCTTTGCCGAGCACCGCAACCAGGCCGATAAAAAAGAGACAAAAGACCACCTTGCTTCTCGTGGCGGAAATTTCCGCACTGAGCAAAGCTTCTTCGCCGCTGTCCGTTCGACGCTTCTTCGGCGACGTATCTTCGCGCCAGAAAGCAACCGCCTTCTCGCAAACGGCCGATCGAATCCTCTCAAAGAACCCTGAAGGCGTCATTTGCGCACCTCCATGTGTTCCTTTAAGAGCACCTGCGGCTCGACTTCAAACAAAACCGTGTTGTTGACGTCGGCGGCGATAAACCCCATCTCACCCGCACGGCGAGAAACGGCCGCCGGCAGCGCCGCCTTGGAAAGATCGAGCGCCAACTGGCTTGAATCGTCGGCCAGTTTGCGCGCAACATCGTTGGCGCGCTCAATTTCAACAAAAAGCAGACGAACGCGGTATTGCGTGGTCACCAATGCGCCGGCACTCAATATCAGCACAATCGCGGACAAGAGCGCGGCAATGAAAAGAAACCGCTCGGAAACAAACGCAAGCGTATGCGGACGGTTCATCGACGTCCTCCTTTGCGTTGATCCGTTTCGGAACTTTCCTGCCAGTCGGCCTCGGTACGAAGCGCGGTGCGCAACACAGCGCTGCGGGCACGCGGATTGGCTTCGCACTCTTGGTCGGAAGGCTTGATGCGTCGCAGATCGGTCCAAAGCGGCGGCGCAAAAGCGTCCGCCGGCAGCGCAATGCGTGCATCAACGGCTTTGTCGGGATGGGCACCCGCGTCCAGAAAGCGCTTGACGATCCGGTCTTCGAGCGAATGAAAACTAATGACCGCAAGGACGCCGTCGCAAGCAAGCAGACTGCCTGCGGCCGAGAGCGCGCGCTTTAGTTCGTCGAGCTCACCGTTGACCTGAATGCGAATCGCCTGAAAACTGCGCGTGGCAGGATGCTGCGCCGAGTCATTTTTGTTTTTCGGTACCGTACGGGCAATCAGATCGGCCAACTGAGCCGTGCGCTCAATGGGGGTTTCTTCACGCACGCGGCAAATGGCTCGCGCAATTTTTCCGGCAAAACGCTCTTCGCCGTAATCGCGCAGCACGCGGGCAATGTCTGATTCAGAAGCTTGGGCAAGCCACTGTGCCGCCGTCAAACCGCACGTCGTATCCATGCGCATGTCAAGCGGTCCGTCCATACGGAAAGAAAAACCGCGGCCGGCTTCGTCAATCTGAGGACTTGAAACGCCGATATCCATCAAAATGCCGTTGACCTGCGAAATGCCCAATGCCGCCAACTGTTCCTTCATTTCGGAAAAAGGCGCGTGCACGATCGAAAAGCGGGGATCGGTGATCGCGGCAGCCGATTTGATCGCTTCAGGGTCACGATCAAACGCAATGAGGCGCGCATCCGGGGCGATGCGGGCAAGAACGGCACGGCTGTGCCCGCCGCGGCCGAAAGTGGCGTCGATGAAAATACCGTTGCGTGCGCGGCTGACTTCGTCGGCCGCTTCCGTCAGAAGAACCGTGCGGTGAAGTGCTTGAGAATCGGTCATTTCGTCCATGTTTCCTTATCCTCAAGCGTTAAAACTGAAAGTCGCCGGCAGCCGCTTCAAAGCCCGCTGCCGCCGCTTCTTCCTCGAGTTTTGCCAGACGCTTGGCGTCCCAAAGCTCAAAGTGCTCGCCCATGCCGACGAGAGCCACTTCTTTTTCCAATCCTGCAAGGGTGCGCAGGTCAGCCGGAATCAGCACGCGTCCGGCTTTGTCGATCGTAAGATCCACGGCGCTGCCCAGTACGATGCGTTGCAGAAAACGTGCGCTGTAGGGCAAAGCCGCAATGGCTTCGCGCTTCTTTTCCCAGCGGTTCCGGGGATAAATGAGAAGGCAGCCGTCGGGGTGACGCGTCACTGTTACTTCGAGCGCGCACGACAACGCCAGAGCCTCGCGGTGACGACTCGGCATCGTCATGCGGCCCTTGGCATCGAGCGACAGTAATGAAGTCCCCTGAAACACGGCGCAAACCTGTACAAAAACGCACGAAAATCGTGCGCGACAAGACCGCGTTCGGCAAAATATTCAAGCAAATCAGACGCTTAAAGACCGATGCGGCCGATAGCGGGAAAAATCCCCACTTTTTCCCACTCTTTCACACCGACACTCTAGCACAACGGCGCCGTTTTCGAAGTTTCCTCGCCGGTCAAAATGACATCAAAGTCCTTGTTTTCGCTTTTGTTTTTCGGTGTCGAAATTCCGCAACATCAGAACAGATCCGTCGCGCGAACGGTTTTCAAATACCGACGCACCGAAGGCGTTTCCGGGTAAATGGTCTGCACATCATTCCAAAAGGCGGAAGAATGATCGAAATGCCGCAGGTGGACAAGCTCGTGCACGATGACATAGTCCAACGCCGACTCAGGTAAACAGATCAAACGCCAAGAAAGCCGTATTGCACCTTGTCTCGTGCAGCTGCCCCATTGCTTTTTGGCATTGCTGATACTGACTTTCTTCGGATGCAGACCTGTTTTGTCCGCCCAAAAGGAGACGCGCTCGGACAAGCGTTCCGCAAAACGTTCTTTGAGCCACTTCTGCACAACGGCTGAAATTTTCTCGACAGAAGCTGTAGCCTCAGCACGGACAAGCAGCTCATCGGCGTGAGCGAATTGTTGCGTACGAGAAATGTTCGGGTCACAGCGTAGCCTAAGAACTTTTCCTTCATAAGCCACACGTCCGCCGTCGCAGAGATGAGCACTGAGCGGATTGGCGTTGCGGCGGCTTTCGAGCTGCGCTTTTTGCGTGCACATCCAAAAAGCGACTTTTTCCAGATTCTCCTCGATGAATCGAGTAAGGGCCCGTTGACTGATTCGCGCCGGGCACGAGACACGCACGCGCCCTTCGCGCACCGAAACGCGAAGATATTTGAAGCGTCCGCGCACCACATTGTCCCAGCAACTGCGGCGCGCGAGTTCCAACGCGTCTTCGCAACGCTCAAGCGGCTTCGACTGCTGCATGTCGATTACTTGTCGGCGCCGGACTCAAATCGCTCGATTTCGGATTCGATCCAGGTGCGCACCTCTTCGTTGAGTTCGTGTGCGCTCTTGCCCTCTGTGGCTATGACCGGGCCGACGCTTACCGTGATCAACCCCGGATACTTGGCAATGCTGTTGCGCGGCCAGCAACGGCCGGAATTGAGTGCCACGGGGACCACCCTGGCTCCGACGGATATCGCAAAGCGAGCGCCTCCCGTTTTGTAAACCGTATTTTTGTCTCCCGGTTTGGTACGCGTTCCTTCCGGAAACAAAAGCACCCACCAACCGCGTTTGACAAAGGCTCGACCGCGCTCCAAAAAGAGCTGATAGGCGCTGCGGCCCTCCTTGCGATCAATGGAAATCATGCGCATGCTCTTTAGGGCCCAGCCGAAAAACGGAATCATGTGCAGACTTTTTTTGTACACAAAGCCGGCAGGATTGCCGAGAATAAGCGGCAGAAAAAGCGTCTCCCACGCCGACTGATGTTTGCTCAAAACCACCACGGGAGTCTCGGACGATTTGGGCAAATTCTCCAAACCGATGACGCGATAGTTCACGCCGCAGATCACGCGCAGAGAATTGACCATCAGGCGGCACCAGACCAGAGCCACCTTTTCATACCGAAACTCGGCGCCGGCAAAGGGCCACAGCAACAGCACCGTTGTAGCCGCCGGAATCAGCGTGAGTGAAAACCAAAGGTAAAAGATCCAGCCGCGAAGCGTATGCATGGAGTTGTCCTACAAAAGATTGGGCCTTTGACGACAAAACCGGCAGCGCCTTCCTTCAGCAGGAAGGCCCTCTGCCGGTTTCGCTCGCTCTTTTGAGTCAGAGCCTCATCAGATGGCTAGACGAGAGAGCTCGGCCACACGGTTCATCAACGCGTACAAACGCTTCAGAAGCGCCAGACGGTTCAAGCGCAACTTCTCGTCTTCGCTGTTGACCATCACGTCGGCAAAGAAAGCGTCGACGGGATCCTTCAAAGGCGTCAACGTGGCCAGCATGCCTTCGTACTCGCCCTTTTCAAAGAAGAGCTTGGCAATCGGCTCATGATCGCCCAACACGTCATAGAGCTTCTTTTCGGCTTCTTCAACCAGAAGTGCGTCGTCAACTTCCCCTGTCTGCACATCGGCCGACTTCTTGAGGATATTGGCAATGCGCTTGTTGGCGGCAGCCAAACTGGCCGACTCGGGCAACTGCATGAACTTGTGCACGGCAGCAAGCTTCTTGGGCGTCTGAGCCAAATCCGTGTCGTGCTTGGCGAGCACCGCATCAACTTCCTGCGCGCTGTAACCGGCTTCGCGCATCATCACGCGCAAGCGATCGAAGAAGAAGTGCGTCAGCGCTTCGGAAGCATCGGTCACGCCTTCAACCTTCGTTTCGACGGCAAAGGCGATTGCCACGAGTTCGTCGAGCTTCACCGTAAGGTTCTTTTCGATGAGCATGCGAAGAACGCCCAAGGCGTGGCGACGCAGCGCAAACGGATCCTTGTCGCCGGTGGGCATCTGGCCGATGCCGAACATGCCGGCCAAGGTTTCGAGCTTGTCGGCAATGGCAAGCGCCGTTGCCACCGGACCGTCGGGAAGTTTGTCACCGGCAAAGCGCGGCAGATAATGCTGCGAAATGGCCTGTGCCACTTCCTCAGCTTCGCCGTCGTGACGGGCGTAGTACTCGCCCATAATGCCCTGCAGTTCGGGGAATTCGCCCACCATGAGCGTACGAAGGTCAGCCTTGGCAAGTTCGGCCGCACGTTCGGCCTTCACAGCATCGGCACCGATTTTCTCGGCAACGGCGTGAGCAATGGCTTTGACGCGCAACATACGTTCGCCCTGGCTGCCGAGCTTGTTGTGGTACACCACGTGAGACAAGCCGGGAACGCGGCTTTCCAACGTCGTCTGGCAGTCCTGCGTGTAGAAGAATTCGGCGTCGGCCAAACGCGCGCGCACCACGCGGGCGTTGCCGGCCACGATCTCCTTGCCGCCGTCGGTGGCATGAATGTGCGACACCAGGCAGAAGCGATTCATGAGCTTACCCTGCGCGTCACGCATCGGGAAGTACTTCTGATTGGTCTGCATCGTCAGAATCAAGCATTCTTCCGGTACAGCGAGGAACTTTTCTTCGAATTCGGAAATGTAGATCACGGGCCATTCGGTGAGCGAATTGGCTTCATCGATCAGATCTTCGGGCGCAATAAGCGTGCCGCCGACCTTCTCTGCCGCTTCGTGCAGAAGCGTCACAAGCATCTCGCGGCGTTTGGCGTAGTCGGCCATCACGTGGCCCGTTTCGCGCATCGTTTCTTCGTAGGCGTCAGCCGAAGCGATTTCAATTTCACCGGCGCTTTCAAAGCGATGCCCCATCGTGGTGCGGCCGGCCTTCAGACCGAACATTTCGACGTCCACAATGTCTTCGCCGTAGAGCGCAACGAGGTGCTTGACGGGACGCACGAACTGCACAGTCGTCACGCCGTCGGCAAGCTGGTAGTTCATCACCTTCGGAATCGGCAATGCCTTGACGGCATCTTCAAGGGCCTTTTGCAAAGCATCCTTGACAGTCACACCGGCGCGAACGCCCGTATAGACCAATTGCTCGTTCTTGCCGTCATTGACGCGCTTGAGTTCAGAGACATCCGCCGTGATACCCAGGGCGGCCATCTTCTTTGTCAAAGCAGCCGTGGGCTTACCTTCGGCGTCAAGCCCCACGCGTACCGGTACGAGACGCTGTTCAAACGCCTTGTCCGGACTCTTTTCAAGCACTTCGGTGATCAGAACACCCATGCGGCGGGGGGCGCCGTAAGCCTTGACCGTACTCGTTTCGGTGAGCATCGATTGCGCAGCCAGCGACTTGTGAACGCCGGCGGCAAAGGCTTCAGACAACTTTTTCAGAGCCTTCGGCGGGAGCTCTTCGGTTTGCAGTTCAACAAATAAGCTCTTCATTTTTTTATCTTCTCTCGCGACAAACTGGTAAATGGACTTATGCCTTGAGCATCGGGAAGCCCAGGCGTTCGCGCGAGTCGTAGTAGCTCTGCGCCACAGCGCGACTGAAGTTGCGAATACGGGCAATATAGGCGGCGCGTTCGGTCACCGAAATAGCGCCGCGAGCGTCCAGAAGGTTAAACGTGTGGCCGGCCTTCAAAACCATTTCATAAGCCGGAAGCGCCAGTTCAAGCTCCATCAAGCGCTTGGCTTCGCCTTCAAAGTAGTCAAACTGCTTGAAGAGTTTTTCGGGGTCGCTCGCTTCGAAGTTGTACTTACTCTGCTCGACTTCGTTCTGATGGAAAACGTCGCCATAGGTCAGCGTATGTTCCTGACCGAGACCGTCCTTCCACTTGGTGTAGATCAGGTCGAACACGTTGTCGCAGTTTTGCAGGTACATCGTCAGACGTTCCAGACCATAGGTGATTTCACCCGTGATCGGCTTGCATTCCAGGCCACCCACCTGCTGGAAGTACGTAAACTGCGTCACTTCCATACCGTTCATCCAGATTTCCCAACCCAGACCCCAGGCGCCAAGCGTCGGGTTTTCCCAGTTGTCTTCCACGAAGCGGATGTCGTTGACGGACGTGTCGATCCCCAAAGCACGAAGGCTCCCGAGGTACAAATCCACGATATTCACGGGCGACGGCTTCAACACCACCTGATACTGGTGGTGCTGATGCAAACGGTTCGGATTTTCACCGTAGCGGGCGTCCTTCGGGCGACGAGACGGCTGCACATAGGCGGCACGCCACGGTTCCGGACCGAGTGCACGCAGGAAGGTGGCCGTATGCGAGGTGCCGGCACCGACTTCGATATCAATCGGCTGCAGCAAAGCGCAGCCCTGTTTGTTCCAATACTCCTGCAGGCGCAGGATCACTTCCTGAAAGGTAATCATGGTTTTTATGAATAAATGCGCCCGGTCTCAACATGAGCTCAGTACGGGAGCGCTTGGACAAAATAATTTGGCAATTTTAGTCCATTGAGAAAAAGGATGCGTCCCAACGTCAATCCCCAGATCCACAGCCGTCTCGCTTTCACCAACGGCCAATGAAGTCATTTCGTCTATCCATTTCTTAGCCGTCTATAGACTGTGGCAACTCGCCTCTGCAACTTTCGTCCTATCCGTTACAAAACAGCAAGCTGTCCAAGCTAGATAGTGATTGAAATTTCACACAATTTTTTGATTCAACACCATGTGAAAAGGATGAAATCCTGTGCATTAAAAGTAAAAGACGCCTGCTACGTTTCTTACAACAAAAGCAATGCCAGTCTCATGTCGTCATTTCTTTCCCCTAAACCTAACCGAGTTGACCCTACTTAAGTCGCCAGGCATACCTCTTTTGTCAAAATTATTTTTTCAATCTGAAGACTTTTTTAGAAAAATAAAACAAGATCGCTCCTCCTCAAAAAAATAACTATCTCCTGGCACCATTCATCACATTAACACACCATATTTTGTGCATTTCAGTAGAATGAGACGGAACATATGGTCTTTTAGACTCTATCATCATTCATTAAGCAACCTTGATTGCTGGGTTTTATCAGGAGCATTCCGTGTCTTATATACATAAAGTTATTTTTTATCCTGTTGATAATGGAGACACTACACAAATCGTGCTTTCCCAAGGACGTCGAATATTATTTGACTTCTGTGACCGTGGCCAGACCAAGGATCAACCCGAACAAGCCTTTAATCTCTCTGCACATATAAGGGATGAGTTGAAAAAAACTGGGCGCAACTTCTTTGATGTTGTTGCCTTTACCCACGCGGACTTGGATCACATTCAAGGCAGTACCGAGTTTTTCGAATTGTGGCACGCTAAAAAGTACCAGGGAGGAGAGCGAATCAAAATTCGGGAACTTTGGGTACCAGCTGCCATGTTGCTGGAGAAAACCGACCATGAGCATCAACAAGAAGAGTTTGTAATACTCCGGCAAGAAGCTAGACACCGTTTACTTGAGGGCAAAGGTATACGCGTTTTTTCCAAACCCGATTCTCTTATGGATTGGTTACGCCCCCAATTGGAAGCCCGACACGAAAATGCCTCTGCACGAGATCACCTTTTCGTAGATGCTGGCACCCTCGTTCCTGGTTTTTCTCTTGACCACGATGGTATTGAATTTTTTTGCCACTCGCCTTTTATCAAGCATTGCGACAGTGGATCCATCATCCGTAATCAGGCATCGTTGGTACTTAATGTACGGTTCCTGACCGATGGGGGAGTCTGTGACTACTTAGAGGTAGGAGATGCTACCTGGGAAGAAATAGAAGACATCGTTAGGATCTCAAAAAGGCACAATAATGAAGACCGTTTAGCTTGGGACCTTTACAACATACCTCATCATTGCAGTTATTTAGCCTTGAACGAGAGTGGTCAAAAAGGAGATATAGAAACAGATCCTAAACCCTTGGTTAAGGAATTATTGTTAAAAGGAAAAAGGGGCGCGTACATTGTCAGTTGCAGTAAAGCAATTCCTGACACAAGCCGATCATATAAGCAAGACCAGCCACCTCACATCCAGGCTCGCCATACCTATGAACGCTACCTAAACAGGGTTGGAGGCCGTAAGTTTCTCGTGACAATGGAGGAACCAAGTATCGACAATCCTGAACCAATCGTGTTTGAAATTTCAAATGCCGGCGTAGTTCTGAAGCGTTCCGTGTCTTTGGGAGCACCCGCAATTCTCACATCAATGCCTCCTCGAGCAGGATAATGACACTAGAATTCTACGAACTTGAAAACGTCGAAGAGATAACAAATGCTCTCGAACTTACGACTCCTCGAGCAATTGGTCTGTACAGAGCTATTCACAAACAGCGTGACGTCTTACTTATCAAAATGTTTCGTTGTTACGTGGATAGTGCTTTTTGGGGGGACTGCTTAGTTGTAGAGGTCGTATGTGACGAAGTTCCATCTCAAAATACAGTAGGTATTCTTTGTCGCGAGCGTTTGGCAATATGTGTGCCAAGCAACAATAAAAAGCTCGTGGAAGTATTCGCGTTGCGCCGCAATTTTCCTGTGCTAATGCACCAAAACCAAGGAAGATACGGTGGACCTGCTAGTCTGTGTTTGTACTTCGAACCTGCTGAGGTTGTGCAACGCACATGGACCCCCGAAGCATTCCTCAAACGTATCCAGTGGTGGTTGGAAAAAAGCGCTCAGGGGACACTTCATCCGACTGACCAACCTGTTGAACAGCTTTTTTTCCGTAGTTCAAAAGAACTCGTCCTTCCTTGGGATATTGACAAATTGCTACAAAACCCTGGTCAACAATTCTCGATTATGCGGAGCCCTGAACGTCCAGAAGGTGAATGTACCTATTTTTTGATACCAATAAACTCTACATCGAAAAATCAGCCAACAACCAATCTCGTATATGTACCATTACCGCCTATCATACACGGACTCATTGAGCGAGAGCCCTCAAACCTAGGTCAACTGTCTGACCTACTGAATCTACGTGGTGTAGATTTTCTTAAGCTTTTACGTCACGCTATACAAACAAAACTCGAAAAATCAAATACCCGCAATAATGAAGACGACCAATTCACAATTCTTCTACTAGGAATACCCATTAGAAGAACACTCGAGGCTACGCCAGAAAAAACGTTTTTCCGAGCGTTTTTTTTAGAAAAAAATTATCTAAAACTTGGCATCAGTTGTAATGCTCTAACTGTATTCAAAAATCGGTATTTCCCCGATGCTCGTCCCGCCTCACGTACAGATTGGCGAGACTTTCCCGTTTGTCCTCTGGAAGTGCTCTTACAAAACAGTGGCAAGGCAGCTCGACAGCAGTCTGGCATACAAGAAATTGGCCCCAACGGCGTAATTATTGGTGTTGGCTCCCTTGGTAGCATGCTACTGAATTTATGGGGGCGAAGTGGTTGGGGCAATTGGTCCGTCATCGATAATGACCATCTCAAACCACATAATCTTTCCCGTCACATTGCCTACACACCACAAATCGGCATTCCGAAAGCCCAGATTGTTGCCAAGTTACACTCAGCTGTAATGCAAGGAGCTACTAATGTAACCCCCATAGTGGCTAATGCTTGTGATTTCTCACTGGGTGCTGTTTCCACGGCGATAAACCAAGCAACCCTAGTTATTGACGCCTCTACCGGTCTTGAGTATCCACGTTTAGCTAGCAAAAATGACAATTTGCCACGGCATTTCTCTGTATTTATCACACCCAATGGCAATTCTGCGGTACTACTTGCCGAAGACCTCAAACGCACCAAACGGCTCCGAACACTCGAAGCGCAATATTACCGAGCATTAGTTGAGCAGCCCTGGGGACAGTATCATCTACAGGAACACTTGGGTAAATTTTGGAGTGGTGCAAGTTGCCGTGACATTTCATTTGTCATGCCTTATTCCCGCATCGTTGCGCACGCAGGCTCATTAGCCGAACAAATACAGATAGCAGCAAAATGCAATGAAGCATTGATCCGAGTCTGGCAACGAGACCCCCTACGCGGTTCTGTTGAGGTCTACGATGTTCCCCCGCTATCAGAACAATGTCTCGAATTCGGTGACCTCAATTTATATATCGATGATGGGGTACTACAACAATTACAGTTGTTACGCCAGAAGGCTTTGCCCAACGAAACTGGGGGCGTGCTATTAGGTTACTACGACTTCAATATTCAAGCCGTAGTGATCGTGCTAGGGCTTCCTGCTCCACTAGACAGCAAAGCCAGTCCAACCTCTTTTGAACGGGGCATTGACAGTGTTGCAGCAGCTGTCAAGGCCGCTAGTGACAGAACTGCAGGAATCGTTCGCTACGTGGGTGAATGGCATAGTCATCCCCCAAAACATTCTGCGTCACCTAGTAAAGATGATCTTTTTCAAATTATTAACTTGACTATAAAGATGGATGATGAAGGTCTCCCAGCTATACAAATCATCATCGGTGAAAATGACATCACAATCTCACAAGGAGTCGCAAGATAAACAAGAACAAGCCTCAGACTGATTATCTTTAATAATACCCAATTTAATAAGAAACACAATTCAAAAAAATAGCTATTTCAAATACATCATCGCTAAACACCTGAAATGACACCAATCATTGAAAGCAATAAAAAATGGATAGTATCTTTCCTTATTTTTGATTTTTTGTTTCTTGGATACTTGGCATTTCCTGAAAGGAATATACATCTTTTACTAACACTTAATTTAATGAAAGCTACTACCATCTTATTGCCACTTCCTGCATGGCTTCTTTCAACACTTCTCCCTTCAAAAATCAAAGAAATTCTTGTTTTTTGGCGCATTAAGGATCCACTCCCAGGCTCTCAGGCATTTACCATTCATGCGCCTGCAGATAATAGAATTAATTTAGAAAAATTAGAGGAAAAAATTGGAAAATTTCCAAAATGCAAAAAAGAACAAAATGCGCTGTGGTATAAACTATACAGGCAAGTCAGATCCGATATTTCAGTCATTTCCAGCCATAAAAGCTATTTACTTTTCCGAGAAATATGCGCAATTTCAGCAATTCTCACTTTCGTAGTTCCTGCATTTCTCTATTTCAGCAATGAAAATTGCTCAACAATCCTGATTAGCTTTTTTATCTTTGCCATCCAATACATTCTTACTTCAATTGGAGCAAAGAATTCCGGCATCCGCTTTGTAAGAAACGTTCTTGCCGTTTACTCAAGTCAATAACATCACAGCAATCAATCCTTACATTAGTCTCTTATAATCACACTCTCAATACTTTAAATAAGTTAAAAACAATTGAATATAGTATGGAATTCCTCTTACATTAATTTATAGTTCTGATTAAAAAAATTACCAAAACCTTGTTCTCATGCCTGTCAAAAACATAGGTAGTACCATGACATCCAGGCGTAATATAAATTGCGTTCTATGCAAACCAGTCTCCTGACTTTTACCGATTCCGTCGGGATCGTTGCCTTTGCTCTTTCCGGCCTTTTTGCCGTCAAAGGCAAGAAAATCGATCCGGTAGGCGTTTTCGTCGTCGTTTTCGTCACGGCTTTCGGCGGCGGCATCGTGCGCGACCTTGTCATCGGCAACCGTCCCATGTACTGGATTGCCAATCAGGAGTATGTGTGGGCGACGCTTGCCCTGTCTTTTTTTGCTCCGATAATCGTCCGACTTTTCCAAGACAAGCTGCATCAAACCATCCTCGTGTGGCTTGATGCGGTCGGGTTGGGGTTCTTCACCGCGGGCGGCACTTCGCTCTCACTCACTTACGATCTGCCCTATCTCCCGGCCGTACTGATGGGCGTGTGTACAGGCGTCTTCGGAGGTTTGTTGCGAGACGTTTTTCTCAATCGTCTGCCGATGGTGATGTCCGACCAACTGCCTTATGCATCGGCTGCGTTTGTGGGAGCTTGGCTCTACATCGGATTGCACGTCGCCGGCGTTTCAGAATTCGTTGCGTTGATGACAGCCACGTTCTTCATCGTGGGCGTACGCATGCTGTGCTGGTACAAAGGCTGGAGAATTGTCCGCTATGAAGAACCAAGAGAAAAAGCGCGGTCGTCGAAAAAACAAAACGAACCGCGCATATAGAAAACAATCTCACGACACAAGGCTAACTTTGTCGTTAGGCTTGCAGTCGACGGACAACACGAAAGGCAAGCGTCAAGCAACCAGCCAATAACACCGCCAGAAGACCGATCAGCGGCCAATGTCCGTACCGAACAAAAGGCGTCGGAGATCCCGTGGCCGTCACCACCGTCATGTCCAGATTCTGAGCGCCCTTGGAAGCCAATCGCTGCATCTTGCCGTCCGGTCCGATTAATGCCGAGTGTGCGTTTTGCACCGCCTGAATGAGCGGACGCGCCGTTTCCCGAGCTCGCATGGCACTCATCGCCGTAAATTGCGGCAACACCGCGTCGGTAAACCATCCCAGATTCGCCGTATTGAGAATGAAACCGGGATTGGCTTTGTCCCAGGCATGCCTCAGTTCTTCGCCGAACATATTCTCGTAACAAATACCGCCGGCAGCCTGGATTCCGGCCACATTAAACGGATCGCCTCCCACAGGACCTCTGAGCTGATCTGCCATCGGAATGCCCAACGCATCCACAAACCAGCGAAATCCCGTCGGAACAAATTCGCCGAAAGGCACCAAGTGGTGCTTGCGATAAATGAGTCTAGCCGGTCGATGGTTACTCTCTGCCATCCACATGGCGTTGTAGTAGCGTCCCGGGCCCTCGCGGAAGAAGGCATTAAAGACGACAGCCGCCCCTGTTTTCTCGGCGACGTCCACCGCAGCCAGAGCCGCACTGTCAAGACCGTCTCTCAGGGGAGTGACAATCGTGCTTTCCGGCCAAACAATCAGGTCCAGCGGCTTTCCCATTGCGGAACGATTGCTCATTGCTACGGCGCGATCAATACGAGCCGCGGCCTCTGCGGGTCGATAGGCCATCGTAACCGGCAAATCCGGCTGCACAAGGCGCACTTCCAGCTTGGGACCGAGTTCGCTGTAGGTCACATCGTTGAGTGCCAGCGTCACCAAAGCCAGGGCGCCAATTGCAATGGCGTCCAGCGTTTTGAGCCACGGCTTCTTCTCTTCGCCGGGAAACAACAGCTCCACGGCTAAACCCACCGTCAGAACCACAACAAACCCCACTCCATAGACGCCGGCAAGCGGTGCCCATGCTCCGAAAAAGTCTGTCGAGTAGGCGTACCCGATGGAAAGCCATCCGAAACCGACGGGCTCCACGCCTCGCAGGAGCTCAAAAACGCTCCAAAGCGTCGGCAACAGCACAATGAGCTTGAGTCGGCGAGAGATCGGAAAAGCTCGCGTCAGCCCCGTTACGGCGCCGATAAAAAGAGCAAGGACGCCCGCCAAAAGCACAATGGCGGCAACAGACAAAACCGCAGGAAGCTGCCCGTGATCGTGCAAAGAGCCGTAGCACCAGCGCAGACCAATGGAGAAAAAAGCAAGCCCCCACAGCCAACCGACGCCAAACCCCTCTTTTTTCGTTTCCGTTCGCACGGTCACCAAAAACAGCACAGCCAGCGACACGAGCAGAAACCAGTTGGCTGCTGCAACGGAGAACGCAACACTGCCCAAAGCCCCGGCAAGAGTTGCCGCTGCCAAGCGCAGTGCAATTCCTGCCCGGCCCGTCGTTACTCTTTCAATAAAGCTCATGCAGCCGTCTCGTTCGGTTGCGCGTCTTTTTCCTCAACGCGGGTCGCAGACACCAGACGTTCAACCAAGAATAGATGAGCCTGACGGTCATCGGCCGTGAGAACTTTGAAACGGAACCCGTCGATTTCCACACTCTCGCCGCGATGCGGAACGTGTTCCAGCCGGTCCGTCACCAGGCCGCCCACGGTTTCGCAATGCTGGTCTTCCAAATGAACGTTGAAGAACTCATTGAATTGATCCAAATACGTCTCGGCCTTCACACGCCAGCGTTCGTTATCCACCGGGGTAATGTTGTCCTTGCCCAGATTGATGTTGTCAAATTCGTCGGCAATCTCGCCCACGATTTGTTCAATGACATCTTCAATGGTGATCAAACCGGACACGGAACCGAACTCGTCAATCACCAACGCCATGTGGTTGCGCGTGATGCGAAAATCACGGAGCACCACATTCAGGGGCTGCGTTTCAGGAATAAAACGTGCGGGACGCAGGTGAGCCCGAACATCATAAGTCGGATCGACAAACAAACGAAGCAGATCCTTGGCGTGTAAAACACCTTTGACTTCGTCCAAGTCACCTTCGATCACGGGAAAGCGAGAGTGGCCGCGGTTGATCACCTTGGGAAGCCACACTTCGCGCGGTTCTTCCAGATCCACGGCTTCGATCTGAGCGCGGGGAACCATCAGATCGGACGCACACAAGTGGCCGACCTTCAGTGCGCCTTCCATCATGGTCAGCGCTTCGGTGTCGATGATTTTCTGCCCGTGAGCACGCTTGAGGGTTTTGGAAAATTCCTCAGCCGTCGTCGGTTCTTTCTTAAAGAGGGAACGCAGCTTTTCAAAAAAACTGTGTTCTTCGGAGGGTGTTGTTTCTTCTGTTTGTGGTTGGTCTTGCATACTAGCCGGCAGCAATTGGATTTGCGCCGGTTACTTGATTGACATATTTGTTGAGGATAGCAAAATCAGAACGTTAGCGAAAGTAGAGATTGCGGCAAACCAACCTCCAAAAATTCCGCGCACCTCTCAAAACCCAGGTGCAAAGAGACGGAAGACCGGGAAAACAGCCTCTCCTTGCTCAAATACGGAAATGACTAGAATGAAGGCTGGGATTACCGACTCCATATTTGTTGAGAGCAACGAATCGATTCGAACTGAGTCTTTTAGTGCGCCTTCTTCTGCCTTTTTTATAACGTGATTCACATTTTTTCATCCGGCATCAAACGCCTGCCGCATCTCGAAGCTTTCCTGGCTCCGGAATACGAAACATACAAAGACTCAGACGCCGTTGTCGGCTGGGGAAAAAAAGAGACGGCTAAAAAAGCCATCTCTTACGCCAAAGAGCATCATCTTCCCTACATTGCCTTGGAAGACGGTTTTATGCGCTCCGTCGGATTAGGCGTTAAAAACGCACCTCCGCTTTCCATTTTGGTGGATCCCGTCGGGGTCTACTACGATGCGTCTTTGGCAAGTTGCATTGAGGCGGACTGTGTTCATTACGAAGAATGGTTGACGCCGGAACTTGCAACCCGAGCTCAATCAGCCATTGAGCGCATCGTGTCGTCTGATTTTTCCAAGTACAACTGCACTCCCTTGTGTCCGAGTGATTGGCCGGGACCGGACAACGGCGCCGTCAAGGGCCCGTATGTTCTCTGCATCGACCAAACCCAAGGAGACGCCAGCGTCCGACTCGGAGCGGCTGATGCCGAAAGCTTCAAACGGATGCTCGAAGATGCGGTCAACGACAATCCTCAGGCAACCGTCCTGATCAAAACCCATCCGGACGTATTGGCAGGAGCCAAAAAGGGTTACCTCACGCAAGCGCTCGAGGCCATCGACTGGACCGGAAGAAGAAAACCCGTTGTCCTTACGGAAGCTTTTGCCCCCATCGGTCTCATCAAACATTGCCAAGCCGTCTATGTCGTCACCAGTCAAACGGGCTTTGAATCACTGATGGCCGGATGCAAGACTGTGGTCTACGGCGTGCCTTTTTATGCAGGCTGGGGGCTGACGATTGACCGCGGGCAGGTGCCGTCGCGTCGCCGCAAGGGCGTGCCTTTGACGGCTCTTTTTGCGGCGGCGTATCTTCGTGCTGCACGTTATGTCAGCCCGGTCTCCGGAAAACCGATCACGCTGGAAGAGGCGTTGGATTTTCTGGAAGATGCTCGTCACTGTGAAATCCAAAACACCCCGGGATTTGTGGTCACCGGTATTCGCCGTTGGAAACAGCCTCATCTCAAGGCGTTTCTCGGCGCCCCCAATCGAGGCAATCGCCTCACGTTCGTGTGGAATTTTGAACCCGCACTGAAACTTGCCCGAGAACACAATCTGCCGTTGGTTTCGTGGGCGGCTAAAACCACCGACGATATGGTGGATCAAGTCAAGCAAGCCGGCGTCAAACTTCTTTTCGTCGAAGACGGCTTTATTCGTTCCGTCGGCTTGGGCTCGGATTACGAAATGCCCTATTCGCTCGTTTTCGACGACTGCGGCATCTATTACGACCCGCATCGTCCCAGCAGAATCGAGCATATTCTGAACGAAATAGGGCGGCACCCCGAACACTATCGTCGCGCCGTTGAGCGCGCTCAAGGCCTGATTCAAACCGTCGTACGTCACGGCATCACAAAATACAACGTCGGAAGCGCCAACGTGACCTTGCCTGACGTTCCCCGCGACAGACGCGTGCTTCTCGTCACAGGTCAAGTGGACGGCGACGCCAGCGTACGCCGAGGCGGCGGCGAGATCCAAAGCAACGCCGCGCTGCTGACCACCGTGCGCAAAAACAATCCCGACGCCTACATCCTGTATTTGGAGCACCCGGATGTGGCAAGCGGCAACCGTCCGGGCAAGATTGCTCCGGAACTGCTTCGAACTCTAGCCGATCAAACACTGCACGGCATCCGTGTGCTTGATTTGCTGCCGATTTGCGACGAATTGCATGTGCTCACGAGTCTTTCGGGGTTTGAAGCAGTGCTGCGCGACGTGCCCGTCTCCACCTACGGTCGCCCGTTTTACGCAGGCTGGGGACTCACAAAAGACGCACTCACCTTCCCGACGCGCACGGCTAGGCTCTCGCTCGAGCAACTTGTTGCAGCAACCTTGATTCTCTATCCGCGCTATTACGATTGGGACACAGGACTTTTTTGCCGCTGTGAAGATGTTTGCGAGCGAATGATCGAAAAGCGTTGCCCCACGCTGCCGCTGTGGGTTCGTGCCGTACGCGTGCTTCGCAATATCAAAAAGCGCTTTGGGTTACTAGGATTTTGAGGTTCGGTTTTCAACCGAACCTCCCTTCCCAAACCGAGAAATCAGGCCTTCAAAGCAGCTTGCTTGAGCTCATCGGAAAGCTCCACACCGTGCTGTCGACTGATGGCGCTGAGCATGGCCTCATCCTGGTCGGCCTCATCGGTCAAACTTGCGGCCAATCGCTCGGCAACGGTACGGATATTGGCTCCGGCAAAACCGGCAGCGGAACTCATACGGACACCGGTACGTTCCTCGAGTGCACAAGCCAGTTCCAGAACCGTCAGAGAATCCATGCCGATATCCGACAACGGCTGCGTCAACGACAGTTCTTCCTGGGCCATACCCATGATGCGTGCCGTTTCTTCCTGCACGATCTTGGTCAGAATCGCGGTGACTTCGTCGTGCGACTTACCGACCAATGTCGCTTTGAGATTCTTGGCATCAGCTTCCACGGCGGCCTTTTCTCGCACAGCGTTGAAGCGCGGCGACTGCATGACCGGCAACGACTGCACGCGTCGCCAATCAATAGCCATGAAGTGAGCACTCGATACGCCTCGGTCTGCCGCCAATGCCGACATGGCGTCGACCACTTCCCGACTCGTCAAACACGGCGTGCCGATCGTTGTTTCCAGTGCTGCCTTGACCTTGGGGCTGTTCTTGAGCATCCCGACGTTGCCCACCGGTCCCCAGCCGATCACCGTGACTTTGCCCTCGGGCAACTCGTCGATCAAACCTTCGTAGGCCATGTTGGCAGCGACGTAGTTGGCCTGCCCGAGGTTCCCCAGCAAAGTCGTTGCCGACGAGAAGAGCACGAAACACGTGAGCTGATTGACGAGACCGTTATCCTTAACAAACTTCAGAAGTGAGAGAGCACCGCGAACCTTCGGATCCCACGTTGCCTGCATACGAGCCGGCGTCAGATCCATGACCATGGCGTCATCAATGAGGCCAGCCGCATGAATGATGCCGGTTACAAGCGGCAGGCCACGAACTGCTGCTGTGAGCTGTTGAGCAAAGTCGTCGGCTGCGGTATCCAGCTGAGGCGTCGTCACCGTGACACCCTGCTTCATCAATCCGTCAACAATCTGCTTTTGCTCGTCGGTCGTCACTCCACGGCGGCTGATGAGAACCAACGACTTGACACCCAACGAAGCAAGTTTTTGCGCGGCAGCTGCCCCCAGGCCTCCAAGACCTCCTGTGATCACGTACGTACCGTTCGGATCAACCTGCATTTCCGAGGGCCGAGACTCCGTCACATCGCTTGTCGTATCGTCCATTGTGACCACGATCTTGCCCACATGCGAGGCGCTTTGCATCAGCGCAAAAGCGCGCGCAGCCTCGCGTCGTCCGAACACAGTCACGGGAAGCGCTGTTAGCGAACCTTCTTCAAAGGCATGCATCACATCGGCAAACACCCGCTCGCCTACACGCGGTTTTTGTGTGAGCAACTGGTCAACGTCAATGCCGTAGTAACTCAAATTGCGACCAAATGGGCGCAGGAACACCGGATTATCGGCATAGAAATCGCGTTTGCCGAGTTCCAGGAAACGACCGAAGGGACTCAACAGGGAAAGCGATTGTTCGGCAGCGTTGCCCGCAAGCGAATTGAGCACCAGATCAACGCCGACACCCTTGGTGTCACGACGAACCGCGTCAACAAAGGCAAGCGAACGGCTGTCATAAACATGTTCAACACCCAGGGCTCTCACAAGATCACGCTTGGCTTGCGTACCGGCTGTAGCGTAGATCGTCAAGCCCAAAAGTTGTGCAATTTGGATGGCTGCCAATCCGACGCCGCCTGCAGCGCCATGAATCAGAATGGATTCACCCTTTTGCGCACGCCCCATTTCAACGATGGCATACCACGCGGTAAAGAAAGCCACCGGAACACCTGCCGCTTCTTCAAACGAAAGGGCTTCAGGTTTTCTCACAACGGCATCTTCCCGGGTCACGATTTCGCTCGCAAAGCAAGCCGGCGCAAAAGCCAGCACGGCGTCGCCCGGCTTGAACTTGGTAACGCTCGAACCAACTTCGGTGACAACGCCGGCGGCTTCCAAGCCCATCGTCGGACCGGAGAAACCGTTTTCCAGCGCTTCTTCAGGCAGAAGTCCCATCGCCCACATCACATCGCGGAAGTTAAGTGCCGTGGCTCGAACCGACACACGGACTTCGTCATCGGCCAAGGGTTTGGCCGGCACGCGCTTCCAGTACAAGCGGTCCAATTTTCCCGGTACGTCAAAGGCCAGTTCGATCGGATTTTCCGGATTTGCACCGACATGACGATGAACGCGGACTTCCGGAACAAATTTTTGACCGTTTTGGACTTCAATTTCGGTTTCGTGGGCCACAAAGGGTACGTTGATACCGCCGACCGTTTCTCCGGCCACCCAGCTTAGGAAGGCACACAACGTTTCATCGGACTCATCACAAAGACCCGCCCAACGCAGATCCAATTGCGGCTGTTCGTTTTCCACAACACGCTTGAACCCAAGAAGTGCACGACTGGAAATTCTGTTGTCGAAACCAACCATTGTCCACGGGTTGGTGATGCCCTTCCTGACAAAAGCCTGCACAAGCGAAAGTGTTGCCACAGGCGCACATTCGTTTTGAACCCGGCAATCAACAAGACTCACCACTGGCACATGCGGGTGCTGCATAGCGTAGGTGTCGACTGTTTCCGACAACAACGAAATGCCGTCCGGAACCTTTGCCGAAGAGTCAATCGGAGCAACCAACACTTCGAGCGAATCAGAGGTAAAGCCCGCAAAACGCTGTGCCAGTTCAATACTGCTGTTATCGTTCAGATCCACTGCCACCAAAAGCGTCTGCTTTTCTTCGGCTGAGCTTTCCGCCAAGGGCATCGCTTTTTCGTTTTGTGCGATGGCAATGTAGTAGGGCTCACAAACGACACGATCCGACAGCGTCGACAGATGGTCCGTCAAATTGCGCAAGTGCGCGTCCGCATAAATCGTGCCCCAAGAATCCTTATCAATCAGGCGAGAAACCGGACGATCCTGCACATCTGCTCCCCACCATTGTGCGTCCAAGCCTTCAAGGAAATTCGAAATGGCATTGGGAGCTTCCTCCAGAGAGAGCAAAAAGCCGTTGGGTATCAAGGTAGAAGCCAACTTTTGCACCAGAAGCGATGCCGCCTTATCGCGACCGCAGCCTTCAGGCACAACCGCAACAGCAAACTGATGCAAAGGCGCCTGAACGATGTCAAGCACTTCAACGTGGTAACGAGCTTCGAAAAGTGCCTTGGCTCGCGCAAGCTTGCTGCCGTCGGCAACGACCGTCCAATGTACGCGATCATTTGTCGCTGCAATGATGCTCTCGGCACGCTCAAAGTTGTCGGCACGAATCAAGCCCTTGATCTGCAACGTCATCGGCGCGTACGCCTCAATACGATCCACAAGCGTTTGCAACGCACCAATCAGCTCTTTTTGCGCCAAAAGAACCGTCGGCGTTGCTGCTCCCAGATCGTTGAGCATGGCAGGCAGTTCACCACGAACCTTCTCAAGCGTTGTGTCGTCCGACAAAAGCGCGGCCAAGTTTTTGCCCACGCGTTGCATACGCATCCAGAGAGACCAGTAGGCCGGATACGTTGCCATCAGCGTCTGAAACAGGATGTCTGCGGTGTAATCGGGCGACTCAACAGCGTTGTAGAGCGTCTCCCCGGTTTCGGTTTGCGTCACTGCATAGCCGCTTTGGGCCATCACTTGCGCAAGCCAGCGCGCTGCTGCTTCGTTGACCGTAAAGCCGCTGCCGCTAAAAAGAAGTTCCGCGGGCTGCCATTCACCCTTACGACCAACAGCTTGATAAGCATAGGCACCGATAAGGACCGTCGCCAATTGCGAAGCATCCTGCCAATCCCAACCACGCAGATTTGAGTCTTCCCTTGCAATCGACACCTCAGGCAACTCTTCAAATCGAGGCAACGACAAGCAGGGAGTCGCCCACACTTCTGTGTAGGCAGTTGGCTGCAGTCGTGCCGCTTTGGGAGCACGGCGCAACCGTAGATCTTGCAGTAGACCCACGCACTGACCGTTTTCATCGAAAAGCTCGATATCCACCGTGAGCGTCATCGCGGAAACACGTTTGATAACGGCCTTCGACCATGCCGGGATCTTGTCGGCAAGCATCAGCACGCGACCGAAGAAAACTGGCAGATAGGCGTGCGTAAGCTGAGCATTCTCGGGCTTGTCCGAAAGCAAACTGCCCACAGCAGCAAACACGCTTTGCATCGCGGCATCAACCAGCGGCGGCACAGTGCTCAATTTGGCTTCGATTCCCAACGCCGCGTTGGCGTAGAGCGGACTCGGGCACGACAAGCGAGCCAGAACAGAGCTATCTGCCCCAGAGCACTGTTTCGTCTTATCAAACCAGAGCTCGGCCAACGACAGGAAAGCACCGGCATAGTTAAGTCCTGCCGACTGCAAGTGCTGATAGAAAGCTTCTGCCTTGACTTTGACGCTGTCGTTATGCGTAATCGTCAAATCAAGCTTATAGGCGTCCAGTCCGGTCGTGTCGGCCGCACGCACACGGGAGCGCACCAAAAGCCCGAAAGGCTCATTGGCGCCCTCGCGATGCGATTCGATCGTGAGCACGCCGTCGTCGGTCACGCACGTGCGCATCGTATGCGATTCCTTCCCGGCAAGCGGCAGACCGCGAAGAATCGAGAAATTAACCAGTTCGGCAACTTCTTTCTTGCCTTTGGCCAGTGCTTCGCTCAGCACATCCTTCAACGCCAACTGACCGGCGCTCACCGCCGCTTCAAGGAAACCCGCGGCAGGGAAAAGAACGGTGTCGTCAATTCGATGTCCGGCGAGCCAATCCAAACGAACCGTATCGACGCGGTTTACCCATGTGTTCCGGCCCTTTGCAACCGGATACCCCAGCAGAGTCGGTACTTGTTGCGGAGCAAAGAGCGCTGCCGTCTCAGACGTGGGTTTATTCCATGCAAGCGTTCGATTCCATGGGTAATGAGGCAAATTTCGTTCACGAGGCACCACCGGCCAGGAAGGACGCATGGGAACGCCTCCCGCCACGGCCTTGAACATCTGGCACATCAAATGATCGGAGGATTCGTCGCCACGGCGCTCCAGCGCGCAAATCTGCACATCAATGTTTTGTGCACGAGCCGTATTGCGCAAATATCCTACGAGAATCGCATGCGGTCCAACTTCCACAAAACGACGTACGCCGTCACGCAACATAGCCTTGACGACCGACTCGAACATCACCGCATTGCGAACGTTTTTCCACCAATAGGAAGCATCAAGCGGCGTATCGTCGGCTAAAGCATCTCCGGTTACCGTAGAGTAGAAGCAACGGTTCAAGTCCTCTTGCGGTTCGGAAACAATGTCAGCCAAATCATGGAGAATGTCCGCGTGGATAGTTTCCATTGCCGGACTGTGGAAGGCATAGTCCAACGCCAGCTGTTTGGCAGCACCTCCTTTGGCTTTGACGGCGGTAATGAAAGTGCTCATGGCCGTCTGAGCACCACTCACCGTGAGACTTTCGGGCGCATTGATGCCGGCAACGGCAATTTCGCCGTGAATCTTCAACAGATCTTCAAGTCCCTCTTTGAGATGGACGGCCGCCATCACCCCGGCGCCCCGTGTTTTGCCTTGTAGACGAGAGCGCTGATAAATGATCTTGACAGCATTGGCAAGCGTCAGTCGTCCGGACGCATAAGCTGCGGCCACCTCCCCTACGCTGTGCCCGCAATAGGCTTGTGCATCAATGCCGATTGAGCGCAAACAAGCAAGCAAACCGAGCTGGCAGGCAAAAAGCAAAGGCTGTGCAATTTCCGTACGATCCAGCGACCAGACAGACGTATCGTCCGTGGACGTCGTCAGAACGGAACTCAACTTAAAGCCTGCCAGCGGCTCAAAATAGATATCCGCTTCGTCAACAGCCGTTCTGAACACGGTGTTGTCACGGTAAAGAACCGTTCCCATACCGACCCACTGGCTGCCGTTACCGGAAAAGACGAAGGCAGTTTTAGCCTTGTCCGCCGCCACAATGTCGCGATCTTGCACCATGATTGCGTCAGACGGCTCTGCGCTCTTCTCCTCAGACGCGGCTTTAAGCGCACGAATCACGCCGTCAACACTTTTTCCCTGCACCAGCACGCGGTGAGTAAGCAAATCGCGTTGCTGAAGAACGGCCGCAGCCAATTGGTTAAACCGAGCCAGACGAGCCTTTTCGTCATTGAAGCTGTCCAATTCCTGCGTCAAAAAATCTTTCCAACTAGCCGCCAGCTTGAGAAGAGATTCCTTACTCTTGGCCGAGAGCAACAAAGGCAAGCAAGTGTCTTGCTTTGCAAAAGTCGGTTGCTCCTGTGTTTGAACAGCCTCAGTGCAACCTTCCAGCACTACGTGCGCGTTGGTGCCGCCGAACCCAAAGGAGTTGATGCCCACCAACGGCAATCCATTGACTTTCGGCAACGGTTCGATTTTGGTAGCTACACGCAACCCCAAAGCCTTGAAATCAATGGCGGGATTCGGTGTTTCAAAATGAAGATTGGGGTAGATCCGACGGTTTTGAAGCGTGAGCAGTGCCTTTGCCAGACCTGCCATGCCCGAGCCGGTTTCCAAATGTCCCAGATTGCCTTTCACGGAACCGATAACAAGCGGCTCTTGCGAGGCTTCGCGATGTCCCAAAACTCGACCGATAGCCCCCGTTTCCACAGGGTCCCCCACAGTCGTACCTGTTCCGTGGGCTTCAACGTACGCGATGCGAGATTTGTCGAGCCCGGTCTCGGCTCCTTCGTAAACGTCTTTGAGCAGTTGCGCTTGAGCTTCGCCACTGGGCAATGCAATACCGGTCGTGCGACCGTCGGAATTCACCGCTGCGGCGCGAATCACGGCATAAATCGCATCACCGTCTTTTTGTGCTTCTTCAAGATCCTTGAGAAGGACGACAGCACCGCCTTCGCTGCGAGCATATCCATCAGCCTTTTCGTCGAACACTCGACAAGCCCCGGTAGGAGACAACATGTGTGCTTTAGAAAAGCCCACGAACCCCATGGGAGACAAAAGAACATTCACGCCACCCGCCACAGCTGCCTTAGCTCGACCGGAACGAATGCATTCGACGGCCTGACTGATCGCCACAAGACTGGACGAACAGGCCGTATCCACCGTCATGCTGGGCCCGTGCAAATTAAAGCAGTAGCTGATGCGGTTGGAGATAATGGAAAGTTGCGTGCCCGTCATTGTGTAGGGGCCTTGCAACGCCACGTCATCGCTGTGCAGGATCGCCATATCGGCGCTGGCTGCGCCAATAAAAACGGCCGTGTCGCTGTGGGCCATTTTGGAGGGGGGGATACCCGCGTCTTCAAAGGCTTCCCATGTCATCTCCAAGACCATGCGCTGCTGGGGATCAAGATTCTCCGCTTCTTTGGCGGACATACCCCAAAAGCGGGCATCGAAAAGACGAACGTCACCCACAGTGCCGCAGCGCGGAGCGTAAAACGTTCCCGGTGTAGATTGTTCGCTAGAGAAATACCGTTCAACGTCAAAACGCTCAAACGGCAGCTGCCCTAATGCATCCTCTTTTCGCTCCAGCAACACCTCGAGCGCTTTGAGTGAATCAATGCCCCCGGGGAAGCGACATCCAATACCAACAACGGCCACAGCGCTCGGACGCACAACGCTCACTTTTATCTCTCTTCTCAATAACGAATAACAATAGGCTTTGCGAAAGGCAAATTTTCTCTCAGCTCTCGAATTTTGACAAATCGCGTCAAAAAACGAGTAAACCGCAACCTTTTGTTTAGGCCGTATTCCGACATTGAAACTGAAACGACATAAACAAAAGGTTTCCGAAAACAGGTGCAGTTTTGAAACAGCACAATTTTCGGAAACCTAAGCCAGGAGCACCTAGAAACAAGGAGGTCAAAGTCTTCTTATGGCACTCCTGAAACTAACCGCAAGCGATTAGAACTTGTGCGTCAGACCGCAGTTGACCTGCACCCAACGCGGATCGCTGTTGGCAACGCTATCCTGGATGTAACCGGCACCTGCGTACAGCGTGGTGCGCTTGGACAGGTAGTATTCGTAGCCGGCAGCTGCCATGAAGCGGCTAAAGTCCTTGTCAACTTCGCGATTGCTTGCATGGTTGTAGGCGTCAGACGAAGCGTCCAAGTAGCCCAAGGAGGTCTTCACCAGACCGCCGCCAACCGGCACGTCCACACCGGCCATCACGGACCAACCCGTGGCGTCACCGTAGCGGAAGTCCTTGTCCGAGAACATGCGAGCCCAAGCACTGCTGGTGCTGCTGGCGCCAACGGCCTTGGCATTGTCAAACCAATGCACACCGAGGTAGCTCTTGGCGTAGCCGCAGTCGTAGTTCACAGCGGCCGTGATCGTGATCTGATCTTCACCATGACCTTCCACGGGGCTGTTCTCCTCATTATCCCAGGTCTGCTTGTTGAGAACATCAACAGCACCAAAGAGACTCAAGCCACCGTTGTTGTAGGTCACTGCAGCAGCGTAGTAACGATCCGAACCGGATTCGTTTTCAACATCGTTGCTACCCATGCCGTACATCACCCAAACTTCTGCACCGGCAAAGTTCGGCGACTTGTAGTAGACCACGTTGTCCATACGCGTCGGACGATAGGCCTGCATGTAGTTCTGAACACCAACGTCACCCCAACCCGTACCGAAGGACGAGAAGTAGCCGCCGATACCGGTTGAGCCAGCGTCGTTAGCGAACGTGCTCAAACGGCCCATACCGAACTTACCGAAGCTACCTTCGAGGTAGAGGCTCGATTCACGGTCGAAGAACGCATCTTTGTCTGCACCCGTGTCGGTGTAAAAACCGTTTTCAAGAACGAAGCCAACCTGCAGGCCATTGCCGAGGTCTTCAACACCCTTCATACCGAAACGGGAGCCGGAACGCTGACCGGATTCCATGCTGAAGCTATCGCCACCCTGGCCCTTCAAGCCGGCGAAGTCATCCGTGTTAACGGAGTTGTAGGCAAAGCCCGTATCCACGACGCCATAAAGCGTCACAGAGGTGGCAGAAGCGCCACACATAGCGGTCATAGCCGCCAAAGCAACCAATGTCTTTTTCATGATTTGCTTCCTAGGAAAGACACCTAAAAATTAAACAAAAATCGATTGTTGTTCGAACGTAACAATCCTTCGGAACTTCAGCTCAAGAGGCAAAAACAGCTCGGCTGCAGCTCTCAAAGAGGAGTCCGATGAGCGAATCTTAGTCGATCCATTCTTAATAGATCGTGACATCAACCTTCTATTTCCGTGAGTTTCGGAGACAAATACTTCCATAATATGTTGATTTTATTAACTAAATGAACTCATTTCCTTCTGCCGGTCGGGTTTCGTTTTGATCGTGAAAAATTTAGACAGTGAGGTAAAAAAACAACACTCTAGGTAGTTTCCCTCGTATCTCTCTCTACTCTATTTCTATTAGCACTAAAGAGTTTCGCGAACCTTTACGATTCCCCACTATTGCATCAGCAGAAATCTTTTTCAATTTTCTGCAACAATGACGGAATACCCTTCTTACAACTAAGAGGACCCGAATGATTTCCGAATCCAAAATTCTTGATCACGCTCATCAGGTACTCCGCAGTGAGGCGGAGGCCATCCTTGCTGTTGACAATCATCTGGATGACTCTTTTGTCAAGGCTGTCGAATTGATTTTGGAATGCAAAGGTCGCTTGATTCTTTCCGGCATCGGCAAGTCCGGTCATATTGCAACGAAACTTGCAGCGACTTTTGCTTCGACCGGCACACCGTCCTATTTCGTACATGCGGCAGAAGCTGCTCATGGAGACCTGGGCATGATCACTCAAGATGACGTTGTCATCGGTATTTCATACTCCGGTGAATCAACCGAACTTGTTACGATCATCCCCACACTGAAGCGAGAGGGAGCTAAGTTGATTGCGATGACAGGCAACCCTTCATCGTCTTTAGGACGATACGCTGATGTCGTCATTAACTGCCATGTTGAACGCGAAGCGTGTCCGCTAAATCTTGCGCCCTCTAACTCCACGACTGTTTCCCTAGCTCTTGGCGACGCGTTGGCTATCGCCTGCCTCATTGAGCGCAATTTCTCCCGAAGCGATTTCGCTCGCAGTCATCCCGGTGGCTCGCTTGGTCGTCGTCTTCTCGTGCATGTTGAAGATCTCATGCACTCCGGCACAGAATTGCCAAAAGTATTGCCGGACACCTGCCTGTTGGATGCCATCCGAGAGATTTCTCATAAAGCTCTCGGGATGACTGCCGTGGTCGATGAGCAAGATAACGTCCTGGGCATTTTGACTGAAGGCGATCTCCGTCGACTTATTGAACAAATCGGGGATATTCGCAATGTCAAAATCGGTGATGTCATGACCAAGTCGCCGAAAACGATTGCTCCCAAAGAACTCGCCGCTACAGCCGCAAAACTTCTGTCGGACTACCGCTGCAATCAATTGCTTGTTATTGATGGAAACAAACTAGTGGGTGCCATTTCCATGCATGATTTGATGCGTGCCCGAATCATTTAAGGTTCAATACTATGTCTTATACTGTCATCATTCCGGCTCGCATGCATTCCACTCGACTGCCGGAAAAGCCTTTGCGCCTTATCGCGGGCATACCCATGGTTGTTCGTGTTGCTCAAGCCGCAGCCCAAACAGAAGCTTCGCGTGTGGTGGTTGCGACCGATCATCAAAAAATTCTTGATGTTTGCCGAGACTTTGATATCGAAGCAGTGTTGACTCGCGAGGATCACCCCACAGGTACTGACCGTCTCGCCGAAACCGTTGATCTTTTGAAGCTCCCCGAAGATGAAGTTGTTGTTAACGTCCAAGGCGACGAACCCCTAATTCCTGTGGAAACCGTCAATGCCGTCGCCAACTTGTTGCAGTCACGTACCGATTGTGCCATCGCCACAGCTGCCCATCCCATTAGCGACCTCGAAAGCTTCAAGAGTCCTAATGTCGTCAAGGTTTTGACCGATATTTCAGGCACGGCACTGCTGTTTTCACGTGCCCCGATCCCCTGGCCTCGTGATTTGTGGCGAAAAGATCCCCTGTTGGCACCTGAAGACTTCTTAGCCATGCATCACATCGGGCTCTACGCGTACAGATCCTCATTCCTACGTCTATTTCCTACACTTAAACAAGCTCCCATTGAAAAAACTGAGAGCTTGGAACAGTTGCGGGCTCTCTACTATGGCTACAAAATTGCCGTACTCAAATTGAATCAAGCATTGCCCGCCGGAGTTGATACGGAAGAAGATCTCGCCCGTGTCTGTGCCTGGTTTGAAATGCACGCCCAGTAACCCAAAGGTAAATCAGTATGCTCAGTAATTTCATCAGGGGAGCTCTCGCCTCAATTGTCTTCTGCGCTTCTGTCTGGCAAGTTCAAGCAGCGGAAGTGATTAAGCTTGCTCATACGGCCAATATTTCCCACGTCCACCATGAAGCCGCACAACTGTTTGCCAAAAGCGTTGCAGAACGAACTCAGGGCAAATACGAAGTTCAAATCTATCCTGCGGGCGAGTTAGGCGATCAGCCTGCGTTGGCTGAACAAATCACCATGAGCGCTCTCGACATGGCGATTGTCTCACTCGGCAATATGGCTATGTATGATCGTCGGCTCAATGCCATGACCGCCCCATTTCTTTTCGAGGATTACGATCACGCCCACCGCGTCATTGACTCTTTTGTCATGAACTGGATGAACAAAGGGCTCGCACAATACGATGCTGTCGGCCTTTCTATGTTTGACTACGGTTTCCGTCAGGTCACAACACAAGACATTGTTGTGAATACTGCCGAAGACCTTAAAGGTGTCAAAATTCGTGTTCCGCCTTCTACCGGGCTCATGGCTGCATTTGATGCACTCGGGGCCAACACTCAAAAAATCGCCTACTCGGAGCTTTACACCTCCCTAAAGCAGGGGGTGATTGACGGAGAAGAGAATCCCGTCTTTACCATTCGAGCCGACTCCCTTTTTGAGACACAAAATCAGCTTGCTCTCACCAACCATTACTTTGACTGTCAGGTTCTCCTAATCAACAAAACGATTTTTGAATCGTTGCCTGCTGACGTCCAGAAAATTATCCAGGAAGAAGCTATCAAAGCTCAAAATCTGACTCGTGAGAAAATTTCGTCTGAAGAGGGCTCTGTCATCGAAGATCTCAAGTCCAAGGGCATGAATGTCACAACGCCCGATCGTGATTCTTTTGTGAAGAAAATGCACCCTGCTTACGAAAAAGTTGGTGAGCTTTCCGGCAAAGATGCCATGAATGAGCTTCTCGAAGCTGTCAAGGCAAATACCAAATAAAATTCGCTGTCTTTAACCCCAGAACTGACCCGACAAGTTTTGTCGGGTCAGTCGTTTTCGAAAGTCACCCCAGATGTCGATGTTTATCATTTTTGCATCGGTTCTCGTGCTGATGTTTTTGGGAGTTACAACTGCCGTCACAATGGGCTTTGCTTCGATCGCAACCTATTTAATCGCAGGTGGAGATATCGCCAGACTCTTCCTGGTGCCGCAACGAATGTTTGCCCAGGTCTCCGGCATAACTCTCATGTCCATTCCCTTTTTCCTCTTGATGGGAAATCTCATGTCTGTGGGCGGTATTTCCAAGAGCCTTTTTGGCTTTGGCCGAGTCTGTCTTGGACACCGCTGGGGCGGTTTATCCAACGCTGCTATTGCTGCCAGTATCGTCATGGCAGCAATGTCCGGTTCTGCGGCCGCGTGCGCTGCGGGAATCGGCATGATCGCCATTGCTGAAATGACAAAAGCCGGTTACAGCCGTTCCTTCAGTTGTGCCACTATCGCTGCTGGGGGTGCTCTGGGACCGATTATTCCGCCGAGTATCACCCTGATCCTCTATGCAGGCCTCACTCAGACAAGCGTCAATGCGCTATTTGAAGCCGGTATCGTTCCAGGGATTCTGCTGGGCATTGCCTTCATGTGCTGGTCGTCTTTCGTAAGTTACCGTAACGGTTATGCAAAAGAACCGCCGTCTCCCTTTTCTGCTCGCATCCAAGCTTTTAAAGAAGCATTCTTTGCACTACTTACGCCTGTGATCGTTATCGGAGGTATGTTTGCAGGCTTCTTTACTGCTACAGAAGCGGCGGCAATTGCCTCACTCTATGTGATGTTGCTGGGGCTTTTTGTTACGCGAACACTCAAAATCAAGGATTTGCCCCGTATCTTTTGGGAAACCGTCGAACAGACTGCCAAGGTCATGTTTGTGATTGCCACAGCAGGTTTCTTTCAGTACGTATTGCTGTACACCAAAATTCCGCAGGAAGCTATCGCGTTTATTTCCTCCAGTTTCAGCTCCATTGGGCCTGTTTTACTCATCATCATCGGCATTTTGGTCCTGATGGGGTGTTTCATGGAAGGCACTGCGATTTTGCTTGTAACCGTCCCGATTTTTGTACCCCTGGCTAAAACTTTTGGCTACGACATTATTCAGCTCGGTATCGTAATGTGCGTTGCCCTGGCAGTTGGTGTGTTGACCCCTCCCGTTGGCCTTAACCTCTACGTAATGTCATCAATTACAGGCGAACGAGTTATGGAAATTGCCAAGGACAGCGTCGGCTACGTGTTACTGATGATTGCAATGGCTGTTGCTGTAGCGTTTATTCCTGAACTCTCTTTGGGTTTCGGTAAGTTGTTGTAGGAGACTAGGCATGAATTTTCTTCAAAAAATCGACGTTACGTTCAGTCGCTGCGTTCGCCTGGTCTGCACCGTCTTAATGGCAGCCATCTTTGTCATGTTCATTCTGAACGTCTTTGTGCGTTTCGTGCCGGTTTATAACTTCACGCAAACAGACGAATGGATTCAGATCTGTTTGATTTGGACGATTTTCTTGGGAGCTCAAGAGTTGGTGCGAACAAGAAGTCACTTTGCAGTGGATTTTCTAACCGAGCGACTTCGTAACCACAACGTTCGCAAATGGCTCAAGACTTTTGTGTGCGTGATTGAGGTCCTTACAAACGCGATCATTGCATGGTACGGTGTTGTGTGGGTACTTAAATCCCATGCATATATGCAATCTATTCCGTGGCTTCAAGTGAAATGGATGTACGCTGCTCTGCCTTTCAGTGCTTTTTTCATGACCATCTACGGCATCAGAGATCTGATTCAGGTACTACGTGGTAAGTACTATCCCGATGAAAGCTACTGATCTATAAGTCCAGACCTTCCGGCGCGCGGTTATAACGACTTTCTCTCAATTCCTTATGGAGTCTCGTTATGACCGTCAGCGCCGCATATCTCAACAGCTGCACATCCGAACAATCACAAACTCGCATAGCGTCTGAACTCAAACGCCTGGCCAAACTCATGCATTTGACTAGTGTTGACGACATTGATTGGCATAGGTTTGACAGAGCCACCGTTGTTTCGCTTCTCAGTCATCCTGAGCTAAAGACACGTAAAGCAGCAACTCAAAATTTCACACTAAGTGTGATTAAACGCCTTTGTGAAGAGGCCTACTTCGCACAGCTACTTCCGGTAGCACGCTACCTCTCAATCAAAAGAATCCCGAACTTTCGTAGCATTCGGTGTCCCCCTCCGTTCAGTCTGACCAAAACAGAAATTCTCAAAATGTTGCAATTGTGCAGACAAGACGGATCGCTCAAAGGAATCCGAGACGCAGCAATTTTGGCTGTCGGTTTTGGATGCGGTTTGCGTCGTAGTGAAATCGCCAAGCTCCCAATGGACAATATTGACTTCTCCAATCATCTTGTCCGAATTATCGGTAAAGGGAACCGAGAGCGCATCATCGGTCTCAGCGATAGTGTTTGTAACTACCTACAACAATGGCTGGAGCGACGTGGTTCGACAGGAACTTCTTATTGTTTCGTCCCACTGGCGAAGGGAGAAAAACTCATAACATCCCGACATCTCAACGATGAAACCATCTATCTCATCGTTCAAACCCGTTCACTAACCGCCATAGGTCGAACCATCACTCCCCATGATCTTCGTCGTGCTTTTGCGTCTCATCTACTTGCAAGCAACATTGACATCAACACACTGAGGGTCGTAATGGGACATAGTGATATCAGCACGACACAAATCTATGATCGCCGGGATGAGCTCGCTCGCATCATGACTATCGCACAGATTGCCTTGCTTCCCTAAATTTACTCACAATCTCTTGTCTGTTGGCTTCATTACTCAGTCGTAGGGTAACCACTTTGCCTTCGAAGAACCTTTGCTTGTTGAAATATGCATTTCACCAAGCAAGGGATCGTGCTGGCGGCACTGGCGGTAACTCTGCCTGCTGTTAGTCCTGCAGCATCGGCAGCCGACGTATTGACGGCCGCTGTGTTCGGCAGCACCGGATCATCTTCCTACGCAAGCAATTCTCGCGCCCGATCGCTCGGAACAAGTACTAACCCAACTCCGGCCAGTACCGGCATGGCGGTCAATCCTGCCAATATGCCGGCCGGTACGGTTATGGGCCCCAACGGCACTGTTATGCCTGTGGCGGGGACACCGCTGGTGATTCCGACCGACACCAACAATGTCACGGTAGCGCCTCCTGCCTGGGCGCAAGGTGCCTACAGCAATTCGACATCAATCGCTCTAAAGCCTTTTGCATCCAAGCTGTTTGAAGGACGATTTGCCTCTACGTTCAGTGACGCGGCAAGCGGCGACTATGTTTTGGCGCCGGGCGATCGCGTTGTTGTTCGCATTTGGGGAGCTCGTTCATACGACGATGTTCTGATTGTTGATCAACAGGGCAATCTCTTTATCCCGGAAGTGGGACCGGTGCACGTGGGCGGAATCAAAAATTCGAGCCTGCTCTCCACTGTTCGATCGGCTATCTCTCGCGTCTATACCGACAACGTACAGGCCTATGTGAGCCTGCAAAGCGCCCAACCCGTTGCTGTTTATGTGACGGGCTTTGTCAATCACCCGGGACGGTATGCCGGAGGATCTCTCGATTCCGTGTTGTCGTTCTTGGATCGTGCCGGAGGCATTGATCCCGAACGCGGCAGCTATCGCCGAATCGAAATCCTCCGCAACAAGAAGGTCATTGCCGACTTGGACCTTTATCAGTTTGCACTAGCAGGAAATGTCAACACGCTTCGCCTGAAGGACGGAGACGTCATTCTTGTCAAGGAAAAGGGCATCAGTGTTTCGGCCTACGG